>Ga0209008_1000120_pt1 | contig 39070 bp, 30 predicted proteins | sample JacPin_JW_Ref_O3_FD_187963 | JGI IMG/M metagenome (GOLD analysis project Ga0209008, IMG submission 187963) | Forest soil microbial communities from Algoma, Ontario, Canada - Jack Pine, Ontario site 1_JW_Ref_O3 (SPAdes) (version 2) | ecosystem: Environmental > Terrestrial > Soil > Boreal... | reverse complement strand
CTCTGTTCCTTCCTCAACGAGGCATCAGAAAGAGGTTTCGAGCTATTGGTTTGCGCGCCATTCGAAGCCCATCATTTTCTTAGTTGTGGTGCTTGCGATCCTGGGTATCTATGAGGCGTTTTCGATCCCAGTGGCCGTCTTCCCAGCTACGAATTTTCCGCGAATTATCATCGGCGTTGACAACGGTGTAATGCCAATCGATCAAATGGAAGTGACCATTACGAGTCCTATTGAAGAGGCCGTGAATAGCGTGGAGGGGCTCGAAGATGTCCGATCCACTACGAGTCGGGGATCGGCGGAGGTAGACCTGTCTTTCAACTGGAGCGTAGACATGATTCAGAAGCTCCAGGAGGTAAATTCCGCATTGGGTCGCATACAAGGTAGCCTCCCACCTACGGCGCGGATCGAATCGCATCGGCTCGATTTCGCCAGTTTTCCTATCGTTGGTTATAGCCTGACGTCGGATACGGTGCCCCAAACACAACTCTGGGAAATCGCGACGTACGACCTCAAGCCGGTTTTGAATCGACTCAACGGAGTTGCGACTGTCCTCGTGCAAGGCGGGCAGCAGCCGGAATTCCAGATCGCTCCCGACGCTGCGAAGATGCTTCGTGGACGCGTGACACTGCAGGAGGTGTTAGACGCTGTCAATCGCACGAACATCATCGATTCGCCCGGGCTGATCACGGGCGATCACCGACTCTATCTGGCCCTGGTGACAGCACAGGTCCAAACCCCGGATCAGATCGGCGACATTGTGATCAAGAACGAGAATGATGTTTCTGTACGCATTCGCGATATCGCAACGGTGGCTCCCGCAGCGGCGCCGAGTTATACCGTAGTCACCGCGAATGGAAAGCCCGCTACGCTCGTGAGCATCAACCGTCAGCCGGACAGCAATACGGTGGAGGTTGCGAACGAAGTGCATCAGAAGATTGAGGATCTTCGATCCAGCCTTCCTGCCGGCGTAGACCTCAAAGTTTTCTACGACCAGTCCGATATTGTGAAGGAATCAATCGGCAGCGTGCGCGACGCGATTATCATCGGCCTGTTCCTTACGGGCTTCATCCTCTGGCTCTTCCTGCATGATCTGGGTACGGCCGTAATGTCCGGCTTGGTCGTGCCAATCGCGATCTGTATCACTTTCATCGCGCTGAAGCTCCTCGGGCAGAGTTTTAACATGATGACGCTGGGAGGACTGGCTGCAGCGGGCGGTCTGGTGATCGATGATGCGATTGTGATGGTGGAAAACATTGTGCTACATCGCGACAGGGGTGAGTCCCCTCTAGAGGCGACCAGCAAGGCCCTCCGTGAACTCACAATTCCCCTAATTGGATCGACGCTCACTCCTATCGTAGTGTTTCTGCCATTGCTCTTGATCACGGGCGTAACAGGGACATTTTTTCGAGCGCTTTCCGTAGCAATGAGCGTGTCACTGCTCACGTCCTTGGTTCTCGCGCTTTGTTGGACAACGAACGTGGGTGCGCATCTGATTCGACGCTCCGAAAAACCCCAGGCACACGAGGACTCAGGTGCAATCACGGAGGAAGAAAGGCGTGTCCGAACAAACCTGACGCCCCCTCTGGAATCCGGTTTGACAGACCGAAAAGACACCCATCGGCGGATGGCACCCGACGAGGCGTCCCTCAAGAGAGACTGGTTTGGTAGTGTCCTGAATTTCTACGAGCGTTGGCTAGGACGAGCGCTTGCACAACCCGCCTGGCTCGCCGGCTTCTGTGGTGTGCTGATCGTGATCTCGTGCCTATGTTACTCGCGGCTGGGCACGGACCTGCTTCCTGAGATGGACGAAGGTGGCTTTGTACTCGATTACGTGATGCCTCCCGGGAGTTCGCTCGAGGAAACCAACCGAGTGATATCACATGTGGAAAGCATCATTCGAGCCACGCCGGAAGTGGAGAGCACTTCGAGACGGACCGGTTTGCAACTGGGATTGGCCGCCGTCACCGAGCCGAACACGGGAGACATCGCCGTAAAGCTCAAGAAGTCACGCGGCCGTGGGATCGACGAAATCATCAAGGAAATTCGCTCGAAACTCGAGACTCAAGAGCCCGTACTCGATGTGGATTTCACACAGGTTCTGCAGGATATGATTGGCGACCTTACCGGGGCCCCACAGCCGGTGGCCGTGAAACTTTTTTCGCCGGACGCTGCGCTCCTGGGAACCTGGGCGCCGCGTGTTGCAGCTGCACTAGGTAGTATCACTGTTCGCAATCGCAAGCCAGTCGTCGACGTGCAGGACGGGATTGAAGACACCACAAGTGGACCGGCCGTAATTTTTACCGTGAACCCAGAGGCTGCGGCAAGATCCGGATTCACGGCAGACCAACTTATGCTGGCTGCATCCGTCGTGGTTGACGGTGAGCCTGCAGCGACCCCTGTGGTTATCGCCGACAGGCCGTATACCTTGCGACTACGTTTTCCGGAGGCAAATCGAGCCTCCCTCGACGGCATACGCAATACGACTTTGGTTAATTCTGTCGGAGGAACCGCAACGCTCGGTTCCCTGGCTGAAATTTCCGAAATTCCAGGACAGACTGAGATCCTTCGCGAGAACTTGCAGCGCGATGTGGAAGTCACGGCTCGGTTGGAAGGATTAGACCTGGGGTCAGGAGTTGCGGCGGCAAAGAAGGCTGTTAAAGACCTAAATCTGCCTTCCTCCATTCGGGTCGAATACGGGGGCACCTACCAGGAGCAGCAGAAATCGTTTCGCGATCTCGTCGTCGTTCTCTCACTTGCGCTTGTCTTGATTTTTATCGTTTTGTTGTTCGAGTTTCGATCGTTCTCGGCACCAGTGGCGATCCTCGCATCGGCGATTCTCTCCACCTCTGGGGTGTTCTTGGCCCTACTGATTACCGGGACCACTTTCAACATTTCGTCGTTCATGGGATTGATCATGGTGGTAGGAATTGTCGCCAAGAACGGCATTCTTCTGCTCGATTCAAACCAAAAGTTCCAAGCGCTCGGAACCTCCCCAGAAGAGGCCCTCGTCCAAGCCGGGCGTCGCCGGCTTCGGCCTATCGTTATGACGGCGCTCGCTGCGGTCGCGGGCATGATTCCCCTCACGCTGGCCTGGGGGACGGGCTCTCAAATGTTACAGCCCCTGGCCATTGCCGTCATTGGCGGGATACTGATTTCGATGGTGCTCTCTTTAATCATTACGCCCGCCATACTGGCTTATCTGACTCGAAAGAAGTCGGCGCACCACGCATCGTCAGGATGGTTCGCGAAACAAGAATCATTGCCGAATGGCGAAGCTCCCCGTAAAGCAATGATCGGAAGCGCTTGAAATGACTGTCAAAGGAGGGTTGGCATGAAGATATCTCGACTTTCTTGCGCGGGCATTTACGTAACGGCATTGGTGCTGGCAGGCGTCGCTTTCGCGCGTCCGCTCGGAAGCAGTTACCACCTGCTCAAGAAATATCCCTTTGGCGCCGCGCCTGGAAACACTCGCGAGTATTATGACTACATCAATGTGGATTCTTCTGCGCGTCGCGTATACCTGTCGCACGGCACCGAAGTGAAGGTCATCGATGCTGATGATGGTAGCCTTATCGGCAATATTGGCCCGTTTACAATGGACCACGGTATCGCTCTCGCACCCGAATTTGGCCGCGGGTTCGTCAGTGACGGCGCCCAAGGCAAAGTACTCATTTTCGATCTGCAAACGCTGAAGATAATCGGTGAGGCGAAAGCGCAAGATGATACAGACTGCGTCGTCTACGACCCCGCTTCGAAGCGCGTGTTTGCCATGAATGGTGATAGCCGGAGCTCCACAGTTATCGATGCCAAGAGCGGATCCGTGCTTAGAACGATTGACCTGGGCGGCTCTCCCGAATTTGCCGTAACCGATGGGAGCGGAACCATCTATGCCAATATCCAGGACAAAAACGAAGTGGTCGGGATTGATTCCGAATCGCTAGCGATCAAGTCTCGGTGGCCTGTCGCACCGGCCGGGGGCCCCACCGCCCTCGCGATGGACAGAGAACATCATCGCCTCTTCAGCTCTGGCCGCAAGCCCCCAATGCTTGTGGTGATAAACACAGATAACGGAAAAGCGATCCAATCGTTTCCGATCTCATCCGGCGTCGACGCGACTGACTATGACGCTGATACTGGCTTGATACTTGCTTCCACCCGAGAAGGTGTGGTCCACGTATTCCACGAGGATTCGCCGGATAAATTCAGCGTGGAAGAAACCGTCGAGACGGAACCAGGGGCCAGAACGATGGGGCTCGACACAAGAAACCATAACCTGTTCCTAGACACGGCGGAATTCGGCCCGCCTCCCGCTCCCACCTCAGAGCGGCCTCATCCTCAACCAGTTGCTGTTCCCGGGACATTTCACGTGTTGGTTTATGGGCGGTGATGGAGCAGGCGCCCGATTCGTAGAGTGTTTGACAGGGCGCGAGAGTTTGGATTTCGAGTAAGACACCGCGAAGTTGGACAGTTGAGGCGAAGCGCAGGATCGCAGAACAGAAGCTCGCACGCACGATTGGTTGTTCGCATTGTCTCCGTCGATCACGTAATAAGATGTGCCGGTAACCATGGCTGCGAGGTCCGAGGCGAGAAATCCGGCCGCCTGGGCGAGATCTTCCGGTTTTAGCCTGGGCATGTTTGGCCGGACGTGCGGTGCGCGAACCTCCGCAGCTTCCTCGTCGGTGGGATTCTTCGACGCGCTGACCGTTCGCGGTATAAAAAACGCCAACCTTGGTACCTCGCGGAGTGGCCTTCCGCGGTTTTCAAATCGTCCGCTGCTGAAGCTAAAGAGCATCAAGTCTAGTTTTGTTTGATGGTGCTTTCTATAGGCTTGAACACTGTGGCGGCCACTTTACATCTTCCGTCCGTCGACACCCAGACTCGGAGATACCCGACCTGGAATGAGACGCGTTTGCCAGTTTTCTGTTCGTCGTAACTCATCTCACCCCCTCCGTATTCGTAGGCCATATCACCGGACTTGGAGACGACAACTCGCTGAGGGTGGTCCGTAACGACTTCATTTTTTCTCGGCTCTTCGGCTTCCGCCGTCTTCCTGCCTTCCTCCTGTTTAGCCTTTCCGATCATCGGTTTGTCATAAGCCCCAGACCAGAAAAAGCTGTCGTCGGTATACTTAAACATCCCATTTTGAACGGCATCGCGGATCGCGTGCTCCGAGCAGGCGGGCGCTTGGGCCCTGACTGCGATTGGAGCTGCAAGTAAGAAAACCAAGGCGCAAATCCTCTTCATCTGGGTTCACCTCGCTGAGCTAGGAGCAGGGGCCTTCTGAGATTTCGGGAGTAAGTTACGACAGCGGCTTTCCCGTCGTCAACCGGCTGTTTGTGCCTGCAAGAGCAAGAATTCCGGGCTGTAACCAGCCCCATAAACTCGGCTAACGGCTATATTTCCCGCCTATACAGGATTCACCGAGTCGACTCTACAGCACGGACGGAACAGTATTTGGCCTACCGCCGAACGCGGCGTCCTAGGGGAAGTCATCGGGCGAGGAGACGTTATGGAATATCGACAGGAATTTCGACGTGCCGTTATCATTTTCATAGCTATGTTCGGGGCGTGTTCCGGCGCCATTTCCGCTCAAGGGACCCAGAGCGGCCCGCCAACCTATCACGTGACCATGGTCCCCGGCACGATTACCGCGGTCAATTATCAACATAGAGAGTCCACCGAAATTGGTTTTCAAGGTTCCCCGCTTCTTCCGCTTGCCAAAGGAACGGCGAAGGTAACCAGCCGGCCGGGCCGAATCGCAATTGAGGCCGAATTCAAGGATCTTGAGCCCGCGCAGAAGTTTGGTCCCGAATACTGGACTTACGTGATTTGGGCAATCACGCCGGAAGGAAAGGCCAATAACCTCGGCGAAGTGCTGCTTGACGGCAACAAGAGCAAGATTTCGGTTACGACTTCCTTGCAAACCTTCGGAATGATTATCACCGCCGAGCCGTATTTCGCCGTTTCGGAGCCGAGCGATGTGGTAGTGCTCTCGAACATAATCCTCCCCGAAACCACCGGAACCATGGAACAAATGAGCGTGAGCTATCAGCGGCTCGGCCGGGGGATCTATACGTACGACTTCGCACGTGTGTCAGCGACCTACCCGAAGGCGAAAGGCCCCACACCTATTGAATTGGAAGAGGCCCGCAATGCGGTTGAAATTGCGCGGTCCGCAGGCGCCGTTCAATACGCACTGGATGCGTTCAATAAGGCGACAACATCGCTCAGTGAAGCCGAGCAACTGATGATGAGCCGGGGCGACCGCAAGGTCCTGATTCAGAGCGCGCGCGATGCCGTTCAAAATGCGGCCGACGCCAGGCGCATCGCCGTCAAAGCGATGCAAGACGAAGCGGACGCGGCAGAGCGGGATGCAGCAGCCAGGCGAACTGCCGCCGCACAGGCTGCGGCTGCAAACGCCGCGGCCAGTCAGCAACAGGAAGAGCTGGCACGCCAGCGTGCTGAGCTAGCCAAGCAGCAAGCCGAAGCACAGGCGGCGCAGGACGCGGCGGCCCGCAGCCAGGCCGATGCCGCGCGGATGCAGGCCGACGCCGCGCGCGCTCAAGCTGAAGCACAAGCGAAAGCGGATCAAGACAGAGCCGCCGCTGCAGAGCAGCAGGCAGCCCAAGCGGAACGAGATCGCGAACAGCTTCGTGCAAGCTTGCTTGAGCAGTTCAACCGGATACTACCCACCACCGACACGCCGCAGGGGCTGAAGGCAAACCTGGCGGATGTTCTGTTCGCTACGGGCAAGTATGATTTGCGGCCTAATGCGCGAGAAGCGCTGGCTAAGTTTTCTGGAATCGTTATTGCCCACCCGGGGCTCAAGATGGCCGTCGGAGGTTATACGGACAGCGTCGGAAGTGATACGTTTAACCTAACGCTCTCTGAGAACCGCGCGAACTCTGTCAAAGCGTACCTCGTAAATCAGGGTATTGACCCGAATTCCATCGCATCTACTGGCTACGGCAAATCCAACCCTGTGGCAGACAACGACACTGCGTCGGGACGTCAACAGAATCGCCGTGTCGAGATCATCATCTCCGGTGAAATTATCGGAACGCAGATCGGCGGGACCATGGGCGACCATACGGACCCGAACGGGACTCCACCACAGCAGCCACAACGCTAACGAAGATCGAGCGCGGTCGAATCCGCGAGCGACTGATAAACGACGATTGACGGTTTAATCCGGGAACGGCGTTACCAGGCTGGTACCGAGTCCAAGTGGCAGTTGTTCCCGAGTACGCGTCGCAATCACTGGCGGCAGATCTATGCCGAAGCGTTTCGATACCTGCAGCGCGGTGTCGCTGTAGAAGAACACTGACAAATAAGCACCATATTCCGTAATAGCTGCGGGATCACGGGCAACGAGCGGGTCCAGATAATAAACCTCCACTAATTGCTTGCCTACGCCACGCGCGGGCATTCCCTTAAGCCTCTTGTTCAGTTCGAGCGGAGCTCCAGCTAGCGGGTCTTGGCTCCTGAAGCCTATTACATTAAAAACGTCACCCTTCAATGGCGGCAGCGGCATTAGCTAGTCGTCCCCCGATGTAAGTATATCTTTGCGCGCATTGCTTCTCCGTCAGATACCCGACAGAAGTCCACTTGACCCTATCCAGCATGGAATCTTCACACTGTTCAAAACTGGACACTGTTCGTGTCTTTGCAACAATGGATATGTATGCCGAACGTCTATTTCTGGGAGCCGGAGATCCAGAACCACGGGATTCTGCATGCCGTGTTGTCGTGGGACGAATGCGACCGGGTGCTCGATTGCGCGACTGCAACCCATCTCGGTGCGGATTTTCCTAGCGGATCGATCGACCTCTGCGGCTCCGCCACGGTTGCAATCCTTTACGTGCGTCCCGAAGAAGCGAATGACGTCTGGATTGCAGGTTTTTACCGCATAGATGCGGATCCGATGATGATCCGGGAACGCATTAGGACTTTCAAGAAGACCCCGTCCATATCCACCAGAACAAACGGGCGGCGGTCCTAGACAGGAGGCTATTCTGGTTCGGTGTCCCCAATGTGGTTCGAGAATTCATCTCGAGGGTGCGCCTTCGTCGGCCATTACCTGCTGGATGTGTCGTTCGACGATTGAACAGGGGTCCGTTTCGTCCAACCCTGGCGCCCCAACGATTAGGGTAACCGCGTCACTTCCTCGCGAAAGACCGAGCGCCATCGGGTTGTCAGACGGTCCATTTGCGAAAGCGGCGATCCCCGACCTCCCGAAAGGCGAGCATACGAGCCTGTTTGTCCTTGAAGGACCTTCGCAGGGAGAAGAATTTGAGATTACGAAATCAATTACGACGATCGGACGAAGAGGAGGGGGTGCGGACGTCGAAATCGATGATCCGACAATTTCCCGGTCACACTGTGCCGTCGAGATCAGGCGCGACGGGATTCTCTTACACGATCTGCGTTCGACCAACGGCACCTACCTGCGCAATTCTGGCGTTTCGGTGGTTCGACTAGAACCGACGTCAACTTTTCGGATCGGAACGTCACTCCTACAATTGAAAGTTACTTGAAACGCGTCCGCAGCCAGCCGTCCCGGCCCAGGATCGCGCGATGGAGTGCAAACACCTCAGCCTGACGCGCGGACTGCTCCGCCATCGCAGCCTAAACTGGCTCCGAGAGCTCCGGAGAGAACCGCTCGACCATCCAGTTCGGCCGACCATCAGCACCCAACGAAGCCCGAAGCGCGGCAGCCGGCCAGCCCCCTACTGCGGAAAAGCCGGCGCAGCGTCCGGCGGCAGCGCAAAGAAAGGGGAGCAAAAGGAAAAATCAAACTGATTGGCCGGAGATTGTGGTCGTTGACTTGATTTGAGACGAAACCTAAAATATCACGCCAATGGCGGCTCCTGATCCTCTCGCCGGCAAGGTCGTGTCCCATTACCGTGTCGTCGAGAAACTAGGCGGCGGAGGGATGGGTGTCGTTTACAAGGCGGAGGACGTAACTCTCGGCCGCGCCGTCGCATTGAAGTTCCTGCCCGAAGACGTCTCCCGTGAAAAACAGGCGCTTGATCGGTTCCTGCGCGAGGCACGCGCGGCCGCGGCACTGAACCATCCGAATATCTGCACGATTCACGAAATCGGCGAATACGACGGCCGGCCCTTCATCGCCATGGAATTGTTGCGGGGGCAGACGCTGAAGCATCGTATCGTTGGTGGAACCCTCGATACGAACACGTTGCTCGATCTCGGCGCGCAAATCGCCGATGCGCTCGACGCCGCACACGGAACCGGCATCATCCATCGCGACATCAAACCTGCGAATATTTTTGTTACCCAGCGTGGACAGGCAAAGGTTCTCGATTTCGGCCTGGCCAAGCACCTGCCACAAAGCCACGCTCAATCGCAAGCACCCACCCTCGATGCCCGCGACGACGATCACGACCCGAATCTGACCAGCCCCGGCGTCGCCCTCGGCACCGTCGCCTACATGTCGCCCGAGCAGGCGCTGGGGCAAGAAGTGGATACGCGAACCGATCTGTTCAGCTTCGGTGTGGTGCTCTATGAAATGACCACCGGGCGGCAGGCATTTGGAGGGCCGACCTCAGCGGCTATCTTTGATGCGATCCTGCACAAGGCGCCGACCTCGCCCGTGCGTTTGAATCCCGACACCCCACCCGAACTCGAGCGAATTCTCAACAAGGCGCTCGAGAAGGATCGCAATCTCCGTTACCAGCACGCCTCCGAGCTGCGGGCGGACTTGAAACGCCTGCAACGCGACTCGGACTCGGGACGTTCGTCGACGGAATTTCCCGCGCCGGCTGTTGTAGCGGGTTCGTCCGCAACTTCGGTGACCGGACCAGCCGCAAGCATTCCGCCGAAATCGACCCTAAGGCGTTGGATCGTCGGGGCCGGAGCCCTAGCTATCGTCGCAGCCGCCGCGGCGGGCGCCTATTTCTATATCCATCGAGCGCCTGCGGTCGGGGGGCGGGATTCGATCGTCATAGCTGATTTCACGAACACGACCGGCGACTCCGTTTTCGACGGAACGCTACGGCAGGGCGTCTCGGCGCAGCTCGAACAAACACCATTTCTAGACATCGTGTCCGGCAGTCAGATCACCGACGTGCTTCATCTTATGGAAAAGGCGCCAGACACACGATTGAGCCAGGACGTGGCGCGAGAAGTCTGCCAGCGGGCCAACGCCAAGGCTTTGATCCAAGGGTCGATCGCCGCGCTGGGCAACCAGTACGTCATCGGCCTCGACGCCGTCAATTGCCGCAATGGTGAGACGCTGGCGCAGGAACAAGTAACTGCAGACGGAAAAGAGAAGGTGATAGCCGCCCTCGGCAAGGCGACCTCCGATCTTCGCTCGAAGCTGGGCGAGTCGGCTGAGGCCCTCCAGACGTACGACCAGCCTCTGGACAAGATAACGACCTCGTCGCTGGACGCATTGCAAGCTTATGCTGTCGGCACGCAGGCGATGGTCAGCGGCGATCCAACAACCGCCATCGCATCACTGAAGCACGCCGTCACGCTGGACCCCAATTTCGCTCAGGCCTACGCCAATCTCGGCACAGCCTATACCTTCCTGGGCCAAGTCGGGCCTTCAGTCGAAAATGCCGCGAAGGCGTACCAACTTCGGGATCGCGCAAGCGAACGCGAACAGTTCTCCATCACCGCGAACTACGAATACTTCGTCACCGGGAATATGGAGAAAACGGTCGATGTCTGCCAACAGTGGTTGAAATCTTTTCCTCGCGAATATGCCGCTTATTACCCGCTAGGCGGAGCCTATTTTTCTCTTGGACGACCCGAAGATGCTCTCGCGGCGACCCTCGCCGCGGCTAAGATCAATCCGAATCCCTCCGCTTTCGACTATCTGAGCATTGCCACTGCGTACGTTGTTTTGGGGCGCCTGGACGAAGCTCTCGCCACCGCTCGGCAGGCGGAAGCCCTGCACTTCGATCCCGGCGTATTCCGGTCAGTTCGGTACTCGGTGGCATTCCTCCATGGGGACTCGGCGGAAATGCAGCGGCAGCTTTCCGCTTCCTGGAGTGGCGCATCTCTGTCGTCGCAGGACGCTCTTAGGTTCTTTACCGCGTCCGTTTGGGGCCAGATGGTGGAAGCCAGGGATTGGCATCGGAAGGCCGTGGCTGCAGCCAAGCAGGAAGGCGGCGCCGATTTGGCCGCGAGCTATCAGGTGGACCTCGGTATTACCGAAGCGCTGGTCGGTGATTCGCCCCAAGCAATCGATGCTTTGAGATCCATACCCGGGTCGCTTTCGGACAAGGAAACAGAAGGCTTTCTGGCGATCGGCGAGTCCATGACGGGGGACACAGCAAAGGCGCAAAGAACCGCCGACGACCTGAACAAGCGCTTTCCAGACTCCACATTTCTGCGTGTCGCGGTGATGCCGACGATCCGGGGCTTGATCGCGCTACACGCCCGCAAGCCGTCGGATGCCGTCGCGGCGCTCGATGGCATTACGTCCCATGAACTCGCCGTGTCGGGGAACAGTGCACTTATCCAGATGCTGCCTGTTTACGTTCGCGGACAGGCTTACCTGGCGGCTCATCAAGGAACGGAAGCCGCCGTGCAGTTTCAGATGATTGTTGACCACCGGGGTATCGTCGGGAATACCGTCGTAGGATCGCTCGCGCACCTGGGTCTCGCGCGAAGCTATTCCCTCCAGGGCGATACGGCAAAATCAAAAGTCGCCTACCAGAATTTTCTCACTGTCTGGAAGAACGCCGACGCCGACGTCCCAGTCCTCAAGCAAGCTGAAGCCGAGTACGCGCAGCTAAAATAGCGGTCTTACGGCCGCTTGATTGGCAGCTCTGGCTGGTGATACCGCCGCTCCCTCCAGGATTGAGTCTATGGCACCGCCGACCCCATAAAGCCGCGACGCGCGAGAACCTCGGATTTGCGATTGGTCGTTTCCCGCGTCCTTTCACAGGTGTTATGGACGAATCGGCGAAGTTTCTCGTCTCCCGTCCCTCATACGAAAACGATAGGATGTCTCTCCCTCCTAGCAACTTGAACCAGGTCGTCCCCCGCGCGGAGGAATCCCCTGAGAATTTGCCGCCATTGCCCGCCAATCTTGAATAGAGTCCGATCCATCTCGGCTTCCAGTCGATCGAGAAGTTCATCCTTAACGACATCTCCGCTACGCGTTCCGGAGTAAAGACATCTCACGCCCATAATTACGAAGCAGAGCCGAAGAGTGGGAAAACAGGGTGTCCGCATTGGGACAGATATCGCCTGGAGGAGCTGTCACTCTGTTGGCTGTAGGTTCGACCTTATCGAGGAGGATTCATGACTTCTTGGCGTTCTAAAATCATATCTTTGTTGTTGGCCCTGATCGCGTTTTCCACAGTTGCAGGTATGGCCAGCGCGGCACAGATGCACCGGCACTGGCACCACCGGCACCATCACCGCCATGCCGTCGTAGTCGTAGGCGTGCGCTAGGCTGATTCAGGCCCCTTGGCTCCGGGCTATGCCCGGAGCTTCGTGCTGGAGGCGGCCCGGCAGAAACGGCTTGTCTTCGCCACGTCGACCAGACTTCAGGCCTCGCTCCTGGAATGGAATGAACAGGTGGAGGGCAGAATGACCGAGAACGCTATGGCCGATCCAGCGGCGTATACTTGGTTTGCGGCTTTCCAAACGGCCGTTTTGGGGACAGGCCCCGGATCGTTCGGTTCCCGCATCGCCGCAGCGTTTACGTTGATTCAGGAGAGGCTCAATTCCTCTCCCGCCGTTGACGATGCAGAACATCGCGAAATCGAGGGCGCCCTGCTCGTACTTCATGCGTTACGGGCCGAAATCGCTCCGTAGCTCGGCGATTGCAGACCGCGCTTCAAGCCGCCCGTCCCCTTCCGTGTCGCCCCCAACCTGGCGTCTTCCGCCCCTCATACGAAAACGATAGGATTTCTCTCCCTCTTGGCAACGCGAACCAGGTCGGCCATCGCACGCAGGAATCCCCGGAGAATTTGCCGCCGTTGCCCTCCAATCCTGAACAGGGTCTTAGCCATCTCGGCTTCCAGTTGATCGAGAAGTTCATACTCAACGACTTCTCGGCCATGCGTTCCGTCGGCAAGACATCTCTGGTACAGAAGTGACTCCGTGTTTCCTAGAATGGACTGCACTTCTTGTCTCAATCCCGCGATAGCGCTTTCGTTCCCCAATCGCCTCTTGTTGGCCACTGAGAACTCGGGCGGGAATTGCCTTCTGATTCCAGGGTTTTCGATAAAGTACTCCCCGGTCGTGGGGTCGAGCTTCGCTCCGTGCGACTCGATGTGGGCGGGAAGCGACTTCCTGGCAAAATACACTCTACCGTCCTGTCCCATATTTCTCAGGTTAGCTTGATTAGGCCGCCGTAATGACGCTTTAGAAATGTTCTGATTACGGCCTAGATAACATCGCCCTGATCCCTCGACGGTTGGGCAGGACGGAAGCACGCGGTTCGCCTAAGCGGTGGTGACATCGTCGTCGCCGCTTCTCACGGCCTTCGGGAGCACATGTAAGAATCGGAGCAATTTTGTCAAGTGATACGCCGTATTAGGCCAGACAAGAAACAATAAGCCCGTTATCCCGACGGACAGCCGAGGGGTCTCTGAGTCGATCTTGGGCGACAAAGTTAGGCAGGGGATAGCTACAAGCCATCGGATGAGTCTTGCCGTTGGGTCCAGTTCGCGATCTAACTCGCCTTTGCTCCGGATCGCCCAGACGGCAAACCAGATACCTGTCACGTCTTTCCACCACCAGGAGTTGTCAATAATCGCCATTCAATCAGCCGATCGAAATTAACTCCCGCCTCTGGCAGCGGAACATACCACAGCCAACAGGCCTGGATTCCGTTACGGCAAAATCACGATACCCTATCGGTTATCGACAGATCGACTGGGATGGAACCTCTCACAAGAGGAGCTACTCCGCTACTCTAAGATGGATCTGTTCGTGGCACGTGCCGCACAAAGTGATTAAGTTCGCTTCCGTGTCGGCCCCGAGCTGGCTGCGCGATTGAATGTGGTGAACTTGTAGGTTTTGCATGCTGCCGCAATACTGGCAGCGCCATCCGTCTCGCTCGAGGATCTTCCGATGGAGTTCAGCGTAGAGTGGCGCGTCCCGTCGTAGCGGTTTAGGCGTCACGCGGTGCCGTTCATCTTCTTGAGGAATTCTTGCTGTTGTTGCTGGGGTAACAATCCGAAAAGCCGGTCGAGTGAAAGCACTAAAGCGGCTGAATCCCCCGTTTCGATGTTCACCCCGGCGAGAAAATCCGCACAAATCATCTCCAGCATATAGCCTCTGGACTTGTCACTACCCAGCATCAAGCCGGCCGTTTCAAGGGCCTGCTCAATCACCGGCACCTGGCCCTTGTAGACCTTGAAATAGATCAGTTCCCACGGCTCTGAGTCTTTGCCGGTCAGGTGTTTTTCAACCTCCCGCTCAAACTCTTCCCTGTTTAGATCCTTGGCTCTGTGCACCCAGGGTGCACAGTCGAAGTTCTCTCCGTCTCTCCGGGCGACCTTCACCATCTCCGCAGCCTTCCGCCAGCCTATTTCCTTGAGTTGATGCTTCGGGATCTTTGTAAGATTTTCGTGGATGGCCATCAGGTAGTAGGCCTTCCGACGAGATTCAGGAAACCGCTTCTCCAGGAACTGGTCAAACGACTTCAGTTCCTCCAGCCGCCAGTACTGCCCCGCCCTGACCTCGCACAGAAACTGCCCAAGCTCGACGAAACGGACATCGCGCTCCTGTTCCTTGGTCTTCTCCCAGGACAGGATTTCGTCGATCTTGTCCATGACAAGCAGAGCTCGCCGTCGATCGAGGTTGGGTGCCATCGGTGATCCGTTAATCGACAAGGTCGTTAAGCCAATCAAGGTTGCTCGCTCCCGGTCTGCGAATCAGGTTGACGTCGATCAACTGTTGGTCGTTCAGGCACAGCCCCAGATGTGAGCAACTCACACATGGATTCTGAGGGAATCGAATCCCGCTGTGGCCAGGAAACTGGCCGTCCTCGACCTGGCCGACTGTAGTCTCGACCAACTGACCAAACTCATGGCGCTGTTCGTCCGAGATCGACGCCTTCAGGTATTGAATCTCGGGCCACTGCTTTCGCACAAATACAACGAACGCGACATCTGGTATGCCGCTCATCCACGAGTAGCAAATGAGCTGAGGGTCCAGCGTCAGCATTCCCAGATGCTCGTCCGGATAACGACCGGTAGTTGTCTTCCAGTCGATTAAGCACTGCTTCCCGTCCAGGGTCCCCAGCGCATCGATGTAGGAGACAAACTCGTTGTTCCCGCGCAGGTTCTTGAGCAGCTTTACCTGCAGATTTAGTTGAGGCTTCGGAACCTGAACGCGATCATGCTGCGCGAACTTCTGGAGCAGATGAACTCCCTGGTGAAAGGCTCGATCCCAGGAGTCACCCTTTTTGTACTCGAAGGGGGTATCGCGAAAGCCACTCCATTCCTTGAAGAGTACTGCGCTCGGGTCCTGTCCGTGGAAGTAGGCACCGAGCGCAGTCTCAAAGCACCGCCCAAAAACCATCGCCGCACGCGTGTCCTTTTCCTGCCATCCGTCGAGATACCGATACCGGTAGCTGCGAGGGCAGCGGAGGTATTGGCTAATCTGAGTGTAGCTGTACGCCATTGGACTCTCCCTCCGGCCCTTGAATTCCCTCCCCCGGATCCATGGACAGCGTCTCCCACTCATCGGCAGGAGCAAACCCATCAAGGTTCTGAAAGCTTCGGCCATTCAAAGTCTTCCGCGAGGTGCGGATAACGCCTGTGAGTCCGAGCACAGCCTTTTCATCAACTTCGTCTCGTCCGAGCAAATCGACGTCGTATCCAAAATCCCGAAGGAACCAATTAAGCCTCCAGAGAGCCTTCTGAGTGCAATAAACCCGGGCCGAAATATGCCGGAGGTGAAATTCCGAGGGTTCGAGAACCGAAAAGCTGATGACATAGCACGGCTTTTGCGGGTGCCACCGGAAGTTCATGTGGTCCACCCGAACGAGAAACGAACCCTCAAGGAAAGCTTCTGCGTTCTTGGATTCGACATGCAGGCCTGGAATGTGTCGCTTCATGATTTCACCGCCTCTGCGAGACCATAGCTGTTCAGCTTGCAAATCAGGCTGCTGCGGTCCTTCGCTGCCTGGTCGGCAAGTGTCGCAATAAAGGACTCGACGGATTCCCTTCCCGCATCACGAAGGACGTCCGTTCCACAGAAATCAGCGGCGTAACGCTTCACCCTAGTGGGATCGAGGTCGTACTTTCGGATGAGAACGGAGAGCTGGTCCCTCAGCCGGACGTTGCCGTTCCCGTGGCCATTTCCGTTCCCGTTGCCCGAGCCGTTTGAGAGGTAACCCTCATGGGAACGAGGTGCAGCGGCGGTGGGTCTAGGCGAACTGGGGGACGAACCCAGCTCCTCGACCGAGCACAAGCCGATGCCATATGCCTGCCGAAGGGCCCGGTCGACCGCCCGGGTCTCAGCTACCCGCATCTCCGCGCCCCGCACGAGGGTTGAGACGTTTGAGGGGTCAGCATCCCCATAGCCGACAAAGCCTCTCGAGCCCGGAGTCTTGTATACGATCGCCTTGAAGACCCAACGGCCCAAGACGGGGTCAGACACCTCTTTTTGAAGAGACGTTTCGATACCGTGGCACCGGCTGCGTTGAGCGGTTCGAATCAAGCCGGCGTGGGTTATGTACCACCGCCCGTCCAAGAACTGCAGGTCGCCCGCCCCGACTAAGAGAGAAAACCTGGCTGTAAGCTCTCGCAGACCGCGAAGCGCAACACGCGAAAGCTCACCCCACAACTGGCGCGCAAGCATTGCATTGGACCGAAAGGTGGCGACATTCTTCTTCATGGATCCTCCTGGTTTGCGTATGTCGAGTGAATTCTGCTAACAGACAAAAATCGCATGATCCTGCTTCTCCGATTGCCTTCTATCCCCTGACCAAGTTAAAAGAGAGGGGGTGAAAAGCTCGAATTTGTAACGGGATCGATCGCCTACTGCCATACTTCTATTTTAGCTGTATACAGCTACCATGTCAAGAAAACATTTGAGGTCAAAAACCTCTGCTATCGACTGGTCTGCTGTAGGCCGACGGATTAGGGAACTGCGAGGATTTGATATGACCCAGGCCGATTTCGCGACCCGGATCGGCGTGAGCCAGAGCTATTTGTCGGCAGTCGAGCGTGGCCATAATGAAATTGGAGCGGAGGTACTGCTCGAGATCAGCCGAGAATTCGACAAGTCGCTCGAATGGCTCCTCACGGGCGAGGGATAAATCTAGATCAACCGTGTCGTGGATAAGCATTGAACCATGCATCCGGGTAGGTAATCGGTACGGTGAGTCTGTGACTTTTTAGGCGGGAACGAACACCGACGTTGTAGGCGCGGCGCTGCTCCGACTTGCTGCAAAGGACAATTCGAAGCGAAACGGTCCTGTTGAACGAACGGAACGTAACAAACGATAAGGAGAACCTTCATGCCTACGATTACTACGAAAGATGGAATTCAGATTTACTACAAGGACTGGGGAAAAGGCCAGCCTATCGTCTTTAGTCACGGCTGGCCGCTTTCGGCGGACGATTGGGACACACAGATGTTGTTCTTCGGCCAACGTGGCTACCGCGTGATCGCTCATGACCGGCGGGGCCATGGGCGTTCCAGCCAGACCTGGGACGGCCACGACATGGATCATTATGCCGACGACCTGGCGGCGCTGACAGCACATCTCGACCTCAAGGACGCGATTCATGTCGGCCACTCGACCGGCGGTGGCGAAGTGGTGCACTACCTGGCTCGCCACGGCGAAAGCCGGGTGGCAAAAGCAGCCATCATCAGTGCTGTGCCGCCCCTGATGCTGAAAACGGCAGCCAACCCGACCGGGCAGCCCAAGGAAGTGTTTGACGGATTGCAGGCACAACTCGCCGCCAACCGAGCCCAGTTCTATTACGACGTCCCCGCTGGACCGTTCTATGGTTACAACCGACCCGGTGCGAAACCCTCTCAGGGAGTTATCTGGAATTGGTGGCGCCAAGGCATGATGGGAGGCACCAAAGCCCACTATGACGGCATTGTCGCGTTCTCCCAGACGGATTTCACCGAAGACCTGAAGAAAATCACTGTCCCAGTCCTCGTGATGCATAGCGAGGACGACCAAATCGTACCTTATGTCGCGGCCGGACCGCTGTCGGCAAAGTTGCTGCGGAACAGCACGTTCAAGAGCTATAAGGGCTTTCCGCACGGCATGCCCACAACCGAGGCCAACACGATCAACGCGGACCTACTCGCGTTCCTTCAAACTTCCGCGAAGGCGACGGCGTAGCGGTCGGGCTGTTCTTTCGCCTTCGCCCCAACGGCCGGAGCGCCACGGTATTGGTTTGATTTAGAGGTGACGAACCGAAGCTGCCGGGCACGTACACCCGAAAGAGAAAAAGGAGATGCGCATGGCCACGACGCCATCAGTGAAGATTTCACGACGGCAGTTTGTAGCCACTGGGGGCCTCGTGGCTGCCGCCGCCTGGCTCACTCCAACGGCTTTGTTTGCTGATTCAGGCGACGTGCTCGTTCCGGGCGGCTTAAAGGCCGCGGCAACTGCAAACGTCACAGTTCAAGCACTGCGCCGCCATATCAGCGTTCTTCTGGGCGTAGGCGGAAATATTGCTGTCCTAACTGGCCCTGATGGCAAGCTGCTTGTCGACGCTGAAATCGTCACCGCGCGTCCCCATGTTGCCGCGGCTTTGGCGAGCATCAATGCGGACCCCATCAAACAATTGATAAACACTCACTGGCACTTCGATCACACTGGAGGGAACGAGTGGCTGCACGAAGCCGGCGCTAGCATTCTGGCCCAAGAGAACACACGCAAGCATCTGTCCGAAGTCACGCGCGTTGAAGGCTGGAAGCACACATTCCCGGTCGCGGCAGCGGGTGCGATTCCTTCGACTGTCTTCAAAGAGGATTACACTCTGCACGCCAATGGCACCACCCTCATTCTTAAGCACTACGTCCCTGCTCACACCGATTCCGACATATCGGTCCACTTCGCAGAGGCCGACGTTTTTCATACCGGTGACACTTTTTGGAACGGCGAATACCCCTTCATCGACTATTCCACGGGCGGTAGCATCGACGGCATGATCCGCGCCACTGAAGCTACTTTGGCGAAAGTCACAGATAAGATGATCGTGATCCCGGGGCACGGCGCGGTCGCCGACAGATCTCAACTCGCCTTCTACCGCGACCTGCTGGTTGGCACTCGCGAGAAAGTGGCCGCCCTCAAGAGACAAGGCAAGACTCTTGACGAAATTGTCGCCGCGAGGCCTACCGCCGCAACAGACGCAAAGTGGGGCAACGACTTCAGGAGTCCTGGAGACTTCATCGGAGACGTTTTCCGGGGGGTATAACATGGTTGCGAGCGAGTCGCAGGCAAAGCGGAGTGGATCCGCTGACTGAGCGCAATACCAACACGCTTATAGGAATCAGCGCGGGGCAACGAACGATAGGTCTGAGGTAGAAAGTGCGACAGACAGATGGTTTCTGTTATGTAGTGCCGAAAAGAAGGATAAGAACCCGCACGCTGTTCACCTGGGACACCTTGGCGGCAAAGCTCGAATCAAGAAAATGACCCCCGAGAAACGTCAGGAAGTGGCTAGGAATGCTGCTCGCGCGAGGTGGGCGAAAGAGAGGAAGAAAAAACAGCCCTCCAGTTAATCGTGTCAGACCTCATGATAACGGTGGTATATCTACCTCCCAAGAAATGACTAAGACCGGCGAGATTGTGATCGGCAACAAGGAATCGGATTATGTTGTGTTGGAGATTACTGGACTTGAGCCGGGGGGCGAGTGGGCTTCAGCTAATATTGAGGTCCATTGTGACGGATGGGCCGGAACTATGAAAGGAAGCTTCAGGAAGGACGAACTTGCTAGATTCGCCCAAGAGGTTCGTCGCCTCCATCGCGACCTCACTGGAGTTGCACAATTGGATCCAACCGAGCCAAACATCGTTCTCACTCTTACCGGAGACGGAAAGGGACATGTGACCGTCGACGGCGTTGCTCGAAACAATCTCACAAGCGGGTCTCGGCTTACCTTCCGATTTACGATCGACCAAACATACTTAGAAGGCATCGCCGACTCACTGAACGATGCCGATGAGGTGTGACCGCCACCGAGGGTTACCGAAGAAGACCCAGCCGGAGTTGCATGCAGTCCGAGTGAAAAGGGCACCGCCGTCCGTGCCATCCCTTGACTCACGATCTGAACTGAAGAAAGTATTGCACCTGATCTTGAAAACGCGTTATTCCTTCAGTTCACCGTCTTCTAACTGCTTTACCTCTAGCACGGGTAAGTCCATCACTGCTGATCCCGCGATACCTTGCAAATCTCCGTACAGCCCCGCGAGCGCGTCCTGCACCATGTCGAGCTGCTTGCCCCGCTTCTCCCAAGCCTTCACAATCAGCGGCCGCTCTTTGTCGAGGTCTACGCGCATCTCGGCGAACCTTTCAACAACAGCCTCGACGCGATGCCGAAAGTGGGGTCCCGTCAAATACGCATAAACCATCTCGGTTTTCGTTTGCTGGCCCTGGCCCGCGCGCCGTGCCCCGTCAACATCTATTGTCCAAAGTCGCAGGACATGGGCGAGAGCGATCGCGTAACGCGGCGTCGAGACCCATACTCCATCGACGTACGCGAACGACTCGACTCCCTCAGGCACCGCGGCCGACACAACCACGGCCGCAACCGCTCTCATCTCGCGCTGGATTCCGCGTAGCTTCGGGAGCCAATCGTCCGAGAAGTATTTGGTCCGCTTCAACTCCCACACGATCGTGCCCGCCGACGATCCCGCCGCACCGCGCACTTGCTGATGTAGATCGCCCCGGCCCACGCGATCCCCAACCGCCAACACTTCATCCACTGGAAATGCCAAACGCAAAGCTCTTTCGAATTCCAGTTCAAGGACTTCGCCCTGGGTCTTCTGCGAACCCTGATCCGCACGCTGTCGCGCTTCCTCAAGGTCCGCCCGCATCTTCGATATCGTCTGATCCTTTTCGTCCACGACAAGCCGGTATCGTTCGTCCGCCTCGCGCTGCGCCGCCAACCGCGCAGCGTTCGTTCGTTCCGTTACGCGCCTCTCGATCGTCAAATCTAATTCGCGTGTTTTTTCGTCTAGCGCCCGCTTCTGTTTGACGACCTCAGCACGGGCCGTTTGCGCTTCCTGCAGCTTGACGTTATTTGCCGCCAGAGTCTTCTGCACCTCCGTCACTTCCTTCGTCTTGGCTCGCAACTCGATCGCCACCGATTCCGCTGCGTCATTCTTCGCTTTCTGAACAATCTTTGCTTTTTCAGTTTCGAGCTTCGCCGCGAACTCTCTACGAGTAGCCTCGATCAACGGCGCAGCCATTGCGTCCGTCAGTTTGATCGTTGATTTGCACTTCGGGCAAGTCACGGTCGGTTCGTTCACGGCTACCCCCCTTCAGCGAGTGGCGGGCACAAGGGAGCGATTTCGGAATGTCCCTCAGCGATTTCACGCAAGTCGTAGTGCAAATTGAGTGGCCCTTGGCCTTATCCCGCTCTGACCGCATTTGGGGGTTCCGACGGAACTAATGTCTGGGCCGACTCATTGGTCGTTTTGTTATCGGTGCTGTAGGCACCTGTTCTCACTAGTGATTTAGACAGCATTTGCGAATCGCGTTTAGCTCTTCGTTGCACTGGTGAGAAATTGCGCATTGGCGTTGACTTTCTCCCGACCTAACCACGAGCGATATGATCGCGGATCGCATTTTCCTAGTTTCCTGCGGCATTTTTCAATTTGAGAATTTGGCCGATGATGTGATCCAAAAGGTCACTAGTCTTACCCTTTTTTCTAGCCTCGACCACGATTGTGGAGATCACGATCGGATTCTTGATCGCATGCTTCTTCTTCGGAAAGCCAAGAGTTGCTTGGCACGATTTCAGCTCCGCATCGAAAAGCTCAGGGCCAATTTCATTCCTAAGAAACTGCTCAAGCGTTTCCTTAAAGCACGCGTGATTTGCCCCGACTTGTGAATCCGGCCAGTCTTCCGGCTCCTGTTTGGCGATGCGCAGGAGGCAGTGATTGTCTTCTGGTTTGGCGTCTGCGCCGCCGCTGTCCCCATCCCAAATAATATAGACAGGAATTCCCAAGGTGCGAAATATCGACGCCGGCCGATCAATATTTGTCTTCCCTCCACACGGAATCACCGAACACCCCAGGCTTTCTAGGGCGTGTCCCATAGCCGCCGCAACGCCAAGGATTACCGCCCTATCGTCTTCGCCCTCAACTAACACCGCCACATCGGAAAAAAAGCCTTCACTCATCCAAGGGGTCATCAGTGCCTTAAGACGGGGAAGCAAAGTCGCACCGGTGAAGACCGGGTCGGGCTTCCCATTGACCTCCCACACTATTTTCGCGAGAACGTCGAGGTCGGTTGAAACTACTTTCGTGATCTTAGGTTTATTGGGTTCGTTCGGGTGTTTCCTCAATAAGCGAATCTGGGCGACCCGGTCTATCGAGATGAAGAGCGGCGAATGCGTCGCCAGAACGATCTGAGTGGTCTTGGCAACCCCCGGTGTCAAACCGCTTGCGAGGGTCTGAAATATTGCTGCGAGGTGCCGTTGTCTGTTCGGGTGCTGGAAGAGCTCGGGCTCTTCGATCGCGAGCACTAAACTCGGAAGCTGCTGCCCCGGGGGAATCTGTTGATTTGCCGTCGTGTCATGTGCTCCGGCGTTTGGGTCTCCTTGTGCGAGCGCGAGGTGCTGCAACATCGTGAGAATGAATGCACGTTGCAGGCCGTGGCCGGTCTTCGAGACTGGCGACGGATACCCGTCCTCCACAAGTCGCACGTCGGCCTTGGGCAAGGGGATGTCTAGTTGCGCGAGTGGCAGCCATTCCATCTCGACGCTCGAATTCGGAACATAGGTTCTAAGAGTGTTAGTAACTCTGTCCGCTAGCAATCCTAGTTCCATCAGATTTGCGGGGTCCAGAATCTTCGCATATTCCGTTTGCATGGTCTGTTTGAGCTTAAGAAGATCTTCTTTTTTTGCCAAAACGCTTCGAACAACCAAATCCATTAGAGAAGTGAAGACCGAGTTCTTTCCATCCGAAGCATCATCCGACGCTTCGCGTACGGCTGGTATGAAGAGGAATCTTGTGAACTTGCCTAAATGCCCTTTCGCCACTTCCTCGAACCCGAAGAACTGACCGTCGTCACGTTTTCGTGAACACAGATCTGGGTGTCCGGCCTCCCATGCGCTCAATGCACCGTAAGCTTCTTGCATTGTGGTCCACACTGGCAAACCGCCAAACTCCGCTCTGCTGCGAAGTGCTGTATACAGTTCCTTGGCACTCTTCCCCCTATCTTTCACCTCAAGGGCTTTCCTCACCGACTCACAGTCGTCGCTCTGCAGCGACGCTCCATGATACCTGTGAGCGGTCTTTCCGTCTTTTTGCGTAAAAACACGTTCGACCGTCAGCCTTCCGTTTTGCAAATACGACGAAAATAGCTGCGTCGCTTCCGCGCTGAGGTCCTTGAATGTCACGGCGACACTTAGCTCGACGGACGTCTCTCCGTTATAGAAGTCGTATGTTTCCACTTTGGGTGATTTGGAATAGAAGAGATTAAGAGCATGGAGGAATGATGACTTCCCTGTTCCGTTCGCTCCAACCAGAGCCGTGACGCCATCGAACTCGATAGTTTCCCTTAGAATCGAGCGGAAGTTGTTTACATGGACTGAGTGCAAGACCATCGTATTCCTCGCCATCCGAGAGAAGCCCGAAGTGGGAGCACTGTAGCTATAGTTAACCCACGAGTCAATATCCGTAGGGATAGCCCATTTTGGGAAAAGGAGAGACGGTCTTTAGGGCCGGTTCCTTCGTTTTGCGGACTTTTCCGAAACCGGCGTGCCTCAACTAACCCTTTAGGCCCGTGACTGCCCTACGGTTCGTACCCCGCGTCTGCACTCAGCGACGGGCTAGAGAACATTTGGCGCCCAACCTTCTCGAGACGGTCCGGTTTGGACGTTCGCGAAACCATCGCCGTCTAGTTCTTTGGAATTTATTGCCGCCCTTTGGCCAGGGTTACTCCCCGAGAACTACGATGCCTCGTACTCTGGCGTTTCGCGCCTGCACGGCCCAGCATCGGCGAGGGTGATCTCAGGACAGCGATGCCGGCTTTTGTAGTTCTCGCCTCAATCACGATTCCGGCGCTCGGAAGCTACAGGAACGTAATCGCGGGCACGAACCGTTTCACTGGAAGTATCAGCGTCATTTTGAAAGCAGAAAAGGCTGCCCAGCGGTAGCACTAGTAAATCTACCAGAGAAGAGGAGTCACAATGGCGACCGAGAAACTGACACGCATTCTTCTATCCAAGAGCCCTTTTTCTGAAGAGCAGATCTCACAAATGACGGATGCGGAAGGATGGCGGTGGGTTTACACGCACAAAGCACCCGCAAAGAAAAAACGCTCTGAGATTTGCTTCACAGGTTTCTCTGACACGGAAAAAAGCACGGCGTCTCAGTTGGCTGTTGATGCTGGGTTCTCCGTAGTTGGTTCCGTCACTGCACACCTCTCTATCTTGTGCACGGGTCCGAATCCCGGTCCAAACAAGCTAGAAAAGGCGTCGCAGCAAAACGTTACAATCCTAGGTTTAGAGCAGTTCAGATCGTTGATAGAAACTGGGGAGATTCCCAAAAAGGCTTCTTGAAGACGCCCGCCCAGCTCGCGGCTGTCGGCTTCTATGATTCCTGATATGTCACTTGCAAATCCAACTTGTTACCGTGACTCGACTGTCGTCTAGTTCTTCGGAGCCGCCGAGTAGTTGGTTCCGAGTGTTCCTGCCGGCGGCTAGTTCGGCGTGCGCTCGAGGAATCTGGCGAGGACGACGGGAGAATGCTTGCAGAGGGCACAATCACCATTGATCGCGGGCCTACCGTACCTCTAAGGGCGTGGGAACTTTCGTAAGGCGACATGGTTTCTCGCGGTCACAATTTACGCGAGGGCGATTGACCTACTGGTCGCCGGAAAAGCGATCAACCGCGGTCACTCCAAATCCAGCCACAAGCACACGACGACATCACGGCATGGTCCTCTCGGTCGCTCGCGATGTTCGCAGCGTCGCTGTTTTGTAAATCAAAGCGCCGATCGCTGTGGCACCGACCAGCGTGCCCAGGATCTTTGCCGTGAATAGAATCTTGCTCGCAACGGGAACTACCGGAATCATTGAGAACACGATGAACAGAAGTGTCATGAGAAAGCCCGATAGTGCTGCGATTCGCAATGACAGCGGCGGAGGGCGCGTCGCAATCTTTTTCCAGCCGAATAGTGGAATCGCAAACATAACGAGGTAGGTAAGGGAATAAAACCCGGCTGAGCAGTTTTCGAGCAGCTGGTAGGCTTCCTGCTGACCTACACCGACGATGACAACAACAGCAAGCGTGATCATCATCGCGGCAGCAAACAAGATCGAGTTGACGGGCGTGTGGAACCGGGGATGCAGTCGCGTGAACCATGCTGGCAGCAGGTGATCCCATCCCGCCACGAGTGGCATGCGGCTTGAACCGATGAAATTGACGCTGGCCTGCGCCACCCTGCTTCCGAGGAGCAACAAGATCACGATCGGCACCATCTGTGAGCCAATCCCAAACGAACGGGTCCCAAGACTAAGCACCTGCGGAATCGGGCCAATGAGGTCGACATCCTCGGGCCCCACAAACGCCAGAACCCCCGCCGTGCCGAGAATAAACATCAACGCGATTATCGGGGCTGCGATCGCGACCGATCTGCCAATCGACCGCTCCGGAGCGCGGGACTCGCCGGCTAGAATAGCGACGTACTCAATACCACCCAGGGCTCCGAAGCCCATCTTCCCCAGGATGTTCAGACTGAACAGAGACACCGGAGGCATCGTCAATGCGAGCGAGTGGTAAGCGCGTATAGCGCTCGTGTGCGAGGATTGGATGAAAGGAAGAACAATCAGCGCTCCGAACACGGCGACCAAAACGAATCCGCCCACATTATGGATCCATTTGCCTACTCCCAGTCCCCGGATGGAGACCACTGCTATGCTGCCAAGAATAAGGAAGGCCATAAGGGAAATGAAACCCTTGTCTCCGGCCATCCAGTCCGCCCGCGCGCCAAGGGCATAGGAAAGATTGGTAGCCGCGACCAGGCCAATTTCGGAAGTGATCACCAGAGTAAACAACCAGAGGTTCCAGGCGACAAAAAAGCCTGTGAAATCGTTGAAGCCAAATTTAGCCCACTGGTATAGTCCGCCCTCGATCGGCATCAGCTTTGCCAGGTAAATGACCACGACGGCCGAGGGTACGTAAAACAACAGCACGGCGAGCAGCCAGTAGACACACTGCGAAGGTCCAAGCTTTGCGGCTATTCCTACCCATGAGAATCCGACGATGAACAGGATTTGAGTAAAAACGAGATCCGACACGCCAAGTGGTTTGCCCAGGACCTGGCTTTGAGCCTTGACCTGCTCCTCAGCAAGAAGAACAGCGCTCGATGGCTGGCTGAGGTTGTCGCTCATGACCGCTCACCTGGACCTGTCTCCGCCGGATTCGATTGCTTCGCTTTTGATAGATAGTTTGGCGACTCTTTCAAGATAGTGGAGGTCGATGTGATCAAGTCTGGGTGTTGGAGTCTGTGACCATGCCTTCAGCTCGGCGTCGGGTTGTCGTCGCCTGAATCGCCGCGTTCGAGCTCAAACTTTGGCTTTCACCTTCGAAAGCTTACGGCCGTTCGACTCTGTCTTCGACGCTTTGCCAAGCTTCTTGACCGTTCCGTCCGGTGATACCTGCTCACGGAAAACATCCGCAATGTCCATCCGTCTTGCGAACCAGACGTCATTGAACTTCTTCGCATAGTCAATAAAGCGGGCAAGCGCGGTCGAACGTGCCGGGTTCCCGCTGATCCGTGGATGCAGACCAATCGACATCATGCGAGCGCAGTCGTCGCCGTCATCGCGCAGCCGGTCGAGCGTCGCTTTCATGACCTCCAGGAAGTGTTCCTGGCTGCCATACCCTTGGGGCAGGACATAGCGACAGTCGTTTACCACCAGCGAGTATGGGACCACCAGGTGCTGTTTTCCGTTTACCATTGTCCAATACGGAAGATCGTCGTTATAGCATTCCGAGTCGTACGAAAATCCGCCCTCTTCGACGATCAATTCCCGTGTGTTGACGCTCATCTCGCGGGAATACCAGCCCAGCGGCCGGGTACCGGTTGTTTTCTTGATCGACTCGACGGCCAGGCGAATTGCCTCGCGCTCCTCCTCCTTAGTCATTTCATATCCGTTGCTCCAGCGGTAGCCGTGACCCACTACTTCGTCGCCGCGGCTGGCAATTTTCGCTCCGACGGCCGGGTTTCTTTCCAGGGCAACGGCTGTCGCAAACACCGTAATGGGTACTTTGCCGCGATCGAAAACCCGGAACAGGCGCCAGATCCCGGCCCGCGATCCGTACTCGTACACCGACTCGACCGCCATATCGCGAATACCCGGCAGGTTGCACGGAATCTCGTGCAGGAAGTCATTCTGCCCGTCGCCCATTGGAAAGCTCTTCTCGGACCCTTCCTCGTAATTCACGACGATCTGAACCGCGACCTTGGCGCCATTCTTCCAGCGGATTCTTGGCGGATGTTCGCCGTAACCGACCAGTTCGCGCGGCAGCCCTTCTGCTGGCCCGTCGGTATTAGCAAAGAATTGTTTGTTCATGATGCCCTTCCCTCCCCGTCAAGACTTACGTGCTCCAAGCCGCTCTTTCCAGATACAGGCCACTTGCGAGGAAGTCATGACATCCGTGCGGTATGCGCTCATGACCCGCATCGAGGCCTCATGGAGGTCCCGGCAGTCGCTCCCAACGCAGTCTGATAATAGAACCGGAAAGTAATCGTAAAATCCGAGGTCCCGTACGGTTGACTCTACGCAGCCCTCGGTCGTGCAGCCGGCGACCAGGACGTTGCGAATCCCGTTCGACCGAAGGATCAAATCCAGGTTTGTGTTGATCATGGCGCTGGACCGAAACTTTTCGACGATGTAGTCGCCTGGTTCAGGTTTGACCGCTTCCACGAATTCCGCTCCCCAGGTGCCTTTGAGCGTGAAATCCCAGAGACCCTGATTGCGGGCATCAAAGTTTTTCTTGGCTCGCATCCGCAACCGCATCCACGACGGGGAGTCGCTTTTCCCGTCGGGAAGCGTACACATCTGTACGTTTATGACCGGGATGCGGATTTGCCTGGCAAGACGGGCAAACTCCGCGGTAGCTGGAATCGTCGTCTTGTACATCCCGATGTCGGCACCGACCTTATGTCCGGTTCCGCCCTCCGAACAACAATCGTTCTGGTAATCGATGATGACCAGAGCGGTCTGGGAGGGCACCACCAGCTCGTGATCTTCCGTAGGCACCTCTTTGCCGTAAACAGTTATCATTTCCCCGCCTCGCCAGTGGTTGGCCAAAACCAGGCGGCCTGCTCCGCCGCCTGTGGCCTGCCTTCAGTCTCCAACCGATACACGATGGGCGACTTCGCTGTTTTCAGCCTTGCCTCCACCAAACAGCAGGGTCCTGAGGTCCTGCTTCTGTCGCAGGATATCTGCGAGTTTGTCGACTGAACCAGCAACTGCCTTGGCGTAAGCTGCCGTTCCTCCGAAGCGCTCGAGCGTTTCCGGGGGGATGAACTTTATCAGCAAGGCCGAGGTGCCCGGGGGCATCCCGGCGAAGTGAACGGTCATCATTCCGTAGTCTCGAAGCAAGAGCATCGCGAGCGCGGCTGTCGCCTCGTACGGCACCATCGGTGGCTTGCTGATGCCGGCTTTTTTCATGGCCGCCTCGAGAATATCCTCTCCCTGAAGTCGGATGATTACCGGGGTTTCCTGAACCCAGTCACCAAGCTGCTCTTTCAGCGCCCGTCCAACCTCTTTGGTAACGGTAACAAGGGTCCTGACGCGCTCCGGCTTGTAACCCGCGAGAGATCTGACCACGGCGGGATAGAGCATCTGCCGGGCTTCAAGCCCAAACTCATAGGCCCGCGCACGCATCTTGGCAACCAGCTCGGATTTGCCAGCTAGCAACCCCAGCCGGGGGCCCGCTGTTCCGTACTTATCGAGGCCCGTTACCCCAATATCGACGCCAAGCTGCAGGGTCCGAGGTTGATCAAAAATCGCGGGACCGACCCGCGCTCCGCCCGCATCGTCAACCATGATCCGAGTGCCCTTCTTGCGCGCGAGCCTGATGACCTCAGTAATATCCTTCATGGGGAGGATGTCGTAGGTCACGGCAAGCCGCGTCAGGACCACAAGGCTTACGTTCGGGGTGCTCTCAATTGCCTTGGCGAAGTTGTCGACTCCGACGGTATCCACGAACTCGCCCCCGCAATGCGCAACCGCGCGGGTCACTGCTGGATGACTGTAACCAGCCGAGACGCCAATCACGGTATCGCCCCGTTTGACCATAATCATCATTGCTACCAAGATTCCGGCAGTGAGCCGGTTCAATAGGATGGCGTCGTGTTCCGGCGGAGTGCCTCCCATGTGTTCCAGCTCGAGCTCGGTGAGGCGTTCACCGTAAAGCGCCGGCGACATGTCGTCGTCCATCCATTCTTCTTCCTGGATCCCTCCGGGGAGCCCGCGCTCGAGTCCCGTGAAATTAAATACCGCGGATTTGCCGCCCTTCGCACATTTCTCGCGAATAATCTCCCAGGCGTGCTCTAGCTTCGCGAAATCATCCTCGGTGCTCGTTAGAATCGTTCCGCGAGCATACGGCAACCCAGCAGCGTGAGAATTCCCATATCGGTCTTTCATGCTTCCTCCATGAAACAGCTATTAGTTCCTTCTATCGCAAATTAATCTCGCAACCTCGCGCGCCCCCAACCTGATTAGGCGGGAGCAAGCACGGTTTCAAAAGCTTCTTTCAGAATATGTGCCGCCCGGTCGAACTGCTCTTCAGTAGTGGTCCAGGGCGGAACGAAACGCAAGACATGGCCACTTCTCCGGACGCTCAACAAGAGACCGTGAGCGACACAGTCTTTTTCCAGTTCATATCCGATCGGTCGGGTGAGCTCAATACCCTGAAGGAGCCCTCGGCCCCGGATATCGCCGATCACCGGATGCATGTTGGCCAAAGCCTCGAGCCTGGTGCGCCAGGATTTGCCAAGTGCTGCCGCTTTCCTCGGCAAGTCTTCGGAAACGATCATGTCGATCGTGGCTGAAGCAGCGGCACATACGATCGGGTCCGAGGAGTGGGAATGCCCGAAAATGAAGCCCTTTTCCTGAACGGCATCCGCGATTTTGTCAGAGGTGATCACGGCGCTGATGGACATGCCGCCCCCGAAGTGTTTCGATATGGCAACAATGTCGGGGACGATCCCCTCCCGTTCAAAACCCCACATGGTGCCGAGCTTCCCGAGACCCGTTTGGGCTTCATCTAAAATGAGCAGGGCGCCTCGCTCCTCGCATTTTCGTTTGACGCTCGCAAGCCAGCCAGGGGGAGGCTCGATTACCCCTCCAGCACTGAACAGAGGCTCGGTGATAACCGCGGCCAGCCCAAACTCCATCTGGGCATCCAGAACGTCGAAGGCGCCGTCCAGACATGCAGTTCCACACGATGGAAACTCCAGTTTGATCGGGCACTTGTAGCAATACGGCGCCATAAAGGCGTGATTGCCCGGCATATACGGCCCAAACCCTCTCCGCCAACTCTGCACACCGTAGGTGACAGAGCGGGTAGATCCGGAGAGGCCATGAAAACCCTTATGAGGACTGGCAATCTCGTACCTGCCGGTATAAATCCTTGCGATCTCCATTGCGGCTTCATTCGCATCGCTGCCGGATTCCATGAAAAACGACCGCTTCAGAGGCGGCACCGAGATGCTCGCAAGCTTCGCCGCGAGCTTGATTTCTTCGACGTTGTAGAAACTGCTGCTCGCATGGATGAGGCGGTCACAAGCTTGTTTGATCGCGGCGACGATTGGAGGAGCGCGGTGACCCAGCGCCGAGCACATCTGGCCTGAGTTGAAATCCAGATAACTCTCGCCTCTCACGTCTTTGACAATCGACCCCTCACCCCATACCAGCACGGGCCCGGAGACGTCGCCTTTGTCCAGGCGAGCTCTCAGTACGTATTCCCGAGCTTGGCGCAACAATTCCGCTTCGCTTAACTCGGTCATAAACCTCCTTAGGCCCGTTGGTGGTGGCTGTGTCGGTAACATTCTTCCACAGCTTCGCTGCGGGCGGCGATCAATAAGAATACTTCAGCACGAACTGGATCAGCCGCGGTGTGCCCGTGGTCGAGGAAATCGCGGTGAAGTTGCTCGGACTTTCCACGTCTGGAAACGTCGGCGTGGCAAAGCTTGGGTGATTGAACGCGTTAAAGAAATCGGTCCTGAACTCAAGGTGCTGCCGTTCCGTGAGAGGAAAAGTCTTGGCAACCGTGAGGTCCCAGTCGCTCTGGTGGGGCCCGCTAAAGGTGTTACGTCGCAAAGTCCCGAATCCCGTTGATCCGTCGGGACCGACAACCGGAGCAAAGGTAAATGCAGAATAGTTCAGCCAATGATTCAAGCGCTGCTGGATGCTTCCACTGGTGGGGGTATCGGCATAGGTCTCGCCCGGAGCCAGGCTCGCAGTGATGATGTCGGAACCGGCCGTCGGGAACGCCGTTCCGCCGCCCGAATCGATGACCGTAAAGGGCAGCCCCGACTGATAGGTCACGATTCCACTGACCGACCAGTCGGACAGCGCTTTACCAACCAGCCCTTCCCTCTTGGCGAAGAACGGCAAAACGTAATACCAGCTGGTCACGAACCGTTGCGGGACGTTGAAGTCGGAGACTCCCCGGCTGTCTCGCAGGATGTTCTCATTGTTATAGGTCGTGTTGAATGCCGTTCCGTCAGAGGAGCTGTCGTCTATCGACTTCGAATATGTATAAGCGGCCTGAAAATACAGTCCGGTGGCAAAACGATGAGAAAAGGTCGCCTGCAACGAATGGTAGATCGAGTCCGCGTCTGTAGCGAACAGCTGCATCGTTGCGGGGTTCAATCCCAGGATGCGAGACCGGGCAGCGGCGTTGGCGCTGGTGTCCTGGGTAATCGTATATGTCGTACCATCCTGTGCCGTGATCGTGACGGGATGCACGGTCGCGTCGTACGGCTGGACCGGAGTGCTCACTTCGCGCAGGTGCGTACCTTTGGACCCTACGTACCCCACGCTTAAGACCCAACTCCCTTTCACGGCGTGCTGAACTGTCAAATTCCACTGCTGAACGGTTGGAACAACGTAGTGCTGGGGCATCGTCAACTGGAAGATGTTAAATGCGTTTCCACTGAAGACCGGAAACTGAGTCGTATCCGTGGTGGGAGTGCCGTTCGCGGTAACGAATCCCTGAAAGACAGGAAACTGAGGAACGAACGCCGCGCTGACAACACCCGCCGGTGCTACGGGCAGCGTCGTGGAAAACACGGTTCCAAGTTCTCCTGGCACCGATGATCCGGCTCCAGTAGTCACCATCGGCGGCGTAAAGGAGAGATTGTCGGTCCGGCCCAGATCTTCCCGCGAACCGAAAATCCCATATCCGCCGCGGATCGTCGTTGTATTGCGGCCAAACAAATTGTAGGCGAATCCAATTCGTGGCTGAACAACGGTAGCAAAGTTATTGCCAAGCGTCGTTCTACTGGAATTTCCCACCAGCCCCGGAACATTAAATCTGTCGACACCCGGAGGGTAGATCCAGGGATCTTCGCCTTTCTCAGCCAATGCCAGGTTCATATTTCCGATGTTGTTGAACAGGTCTATCGGGGCCCCGGTGATCTCGACCCGTAAACCCAAGTTCAGAGTCAAATTACTCGACACGTGGTAGTTGTCCTGGGCAAAAGCGGCGTAATCACTGATTCGGTACTCGTGCAGCGGATTGCCACCTTGCGCGAACGCGTAAAAGGAATTGCCTTGCAGGAAGTTCTGGAAGTCCGTGTACCCACCAGAGGGAGCGAACAGAGTCTGTCCGCTGAAAATTTGCGGGAAGTCCTTGTTCAGCTGAATTCGATCTTTTTCAGCCCCGAATTGAAACTGATGTTTCCCTCGAACGTAGCTGAGGGTGTCCCGATATGTAAAGGTGTTCTGGAAATCCAGGTAAAAAGGAAACGGGGCCGGGCCAAACTGAAAGTCCGCAAACGTAAATTTGTAGATTTGCGAAGTAAGATTTGCGGTCGGTATCTGGATTCCCACGTCCGAATTGGTCACCACCGTCGGCGAATTGAGCAGATCGCTATGGATCCGATTAAATCCGACCCGCAGCTCGTTGGCCGTGTTGGAGTTGAACACATGAGTTTCGGCGATACTGATGAACCGATTCTCGACCGGCGTGGCCAGCGGGAAGTTCAGGTCCCCGGGGCTAAGCGCTCCGCCGAATGTTGAGGTTAAGCCGCCCGAGCCGAACGGTAGTTTGGATTCAAAGTTCGAGAAGAAAAACCGCTCCGATAGGGTGTCCCTGCCGCCTCGAAAGCTCTTGTCCCAATCGATGGTGAACTGATTGTCATCGAACGTCCCCGGCCTGCTGAGCGTGATGCGTCCTTCCCCGGGTCCCAGGGAAGGATCCTGGGGGACCGAAGGGAAAAGATAGGGGCCGCCAAACTGATTACTCTGGAACTGCATGAGTTTCAGGACCATAGGGTCCAGCAGTGATACATTCCCGCCCAGAAATGCATTGGCGATCGATTGAGCTGAGCGATCGGTCGGAACCACCGGGATGATGCCGCTGATGTAAGTGCCGGGAGAAAGGCCGCTGATTTGACGCGTGCCCTGGTAGTTGCCGAATATGTACCCGTATTTCCCGTCCGTACCGACGGGACCACCGGCGCTGCCGCCGAAAATGTTTTGCTTGATGGCAGGCCGTGCCTGACCCGCCTCGTTGAAGAAAAAGTCATTCGCATCCAGGTCGTCATTCCGGAAAAATTCGAAAATGTCGAAGTGATAAGCCGGCGTTCCGCTCTTCAAGATGGCATTAATGCTTCCGCCGCCGTTGCGGCCCTGGGAGGCGTCGTACAGGCTGGTCTGTACCTTGAATTCCTGGAGGGCGTCGGGGCTCGGTACGGGAGTCGTTGCCAACTCTCCGATGTTGTAGTCGGTCGCGCTAATCCCCTCAATCTGGTAGTTGTTGTTCCCTTCCCGTTGCCCGTTCACTTGGATGCGCACGTCTCCGCGACCTAAATCGCCGGAATCATTTAATTGAGATGTAGTTCCCGCAGAGAGAGCGAGTAATTGTTGAAAGTTTTCCGTCGCCAGAGGCAAACTCTGGACAGTTGCCCCAGTCAAGGGCAGTCCGGTCGTCGCATTTTCCGTATTGACGCTCACGATCTCTGCCGAGACGCTGACCTTGTTCTCTACGCTCTTGATCGTCATGGCTGCGATGACCCGGGTCGTCTCAGTCACAACGACCTCGACGTTCTCGATCTTAACGTCATCGAAACCGGGAGCTTTCGCGATCACGGTATAGGTGCCAGGCGGAATCAAGGGAGCTGTGAATGAGCCATCAGAGCTGGATGTGAGCTTTCGAATTTCCACACCAGAGCGATTGACTACGGTAACTTCGGCGTTGGTCACGACCGCGCCCGCGGGATCTCTGACCACGCCGGTTACGGCGCCGGTATCCGCAGTCTGCGCAAGCGCACACAAAGGCAAAAGGAAGAAAAGAACCAAAGCGATAGTCTTACCGCTCGCCGAATTCATATTGGGGCCCCTTAGGTCTTAGACACTTGGATCGCACTATTCGAAAATACCGACCAAATTTAACCTCGTAGTTTTGTTCGACCTCAACTGAGGCCGGCTGTCGCCGGTCTCCGCAATCGCTTGCGTCGGCGCGCTGTTCCGAGCCGGCCGCAAGTTTGACTGCGTCGGGACAAGTTGATTCCTGACCCGTTCGCCGAGGTGTTCGGGTTCTTTGACAGGCTGCGAAGGAGCTTTGAGCTAGCTAAGAGGAGAAGGCGGCGTGCCTGTGGGCCTTGAAGGATACCTGCGATCTCGGAAATGCCTGCGAGGCTGGTTGCCGGGGAATCCCTCGGATTCGAAGAGGAGGTGCGAAGGAGGAACAGACCGCCGCATCCTGAACTTCCCAATAAAACCGTACAGTCCCGATTCGTAGAGATGAAAGACATTGGCCTGGGCCCGTGTAGCGTGAAACGTTGACGCGACGAAATGTATACACATCCGCGCGCCTGGTCCAATTAATTAAATCTATCCGGTGGATACGAGACGCTAATGCGGACGCGTGTTGGGACAGCGGAGTGATTCAGCGAAACGGCGGAGAAGGCACTTTCTGGTTTGCGCGCTTCCGACTGCGGAGAGGAGCGGAAGGCAGTCGTGCACCGAGGCCACCCTTTTAGGAGGTACGACGGTGATCTCGAATCTGTACCAAAGACAAGTGAGAATGTTTTTGCGTTGTTTCAATTGAAAACGCCCGTCTGACAGCCGCGGCACGGTTGAAGCGAAGTCTAACTTACGGTTTGCGGGGATTCAGGCACTCGGTTGCGCTGTCTGAAACTTAACCTGGGTCAACCAGAAGTCATTGATGGTCCTGACGAGCCTCTCGAAATCCACCAATTCCGTCGGCTTGGTAAGATAGCAATTCGCCTTGAGTCGATAGCTTTGAACGATGTCCACTTCTGAGGAGGAAGTTGTCAGGACTACTATCGGAATCACGCTAAGCCTAGAGTCCGTCTTGACCTGAGCCAGAACTTCTAGTCCGTCCATTTTGGGCATTCGCAGATCCAGCAAGATGAGCTGAGGGCGAGGTACATTGAGATAGGGCCCTTGGTGCTTTAGAAACGCCATAGCCTCAAGGCCGTCGGTCACCACATGAAGACGCACAGTTTTGTTGATTTCAGACAAAACCTCCCGCATCAACCGAGCGTCACCTTCACTGTCATCAATCAGCAGAACGTCCATATGCCTTCCTCGGTTCACCCTCGACGAACCTAGTCGATTCCGGCGTGCAGTGGAACAACCATAGTGGTCGGGTAAATGTGACTCTTGCGGAAGGGGCTTCCAGTGTGACGCGTTCGCTGGATGAGTCAAGGGCGTCTGGCGGGAAGCGAGCAATCTAGTTAACGGAAGCGGACCCCCTGCAGCCGATTAGCGCCATGATTACCGGATCTCAAGTTTTTATCTCAACGGTTTGCTGGACTCTTCTAACTGCGGATTTGCACAGCTGCAACCACCGAGTCTTGCATTCTTGAACCGCTCGCCCAGCCAGTGGCTGTCGGCTTCTACGATCCGTGAATCGTCACTTGCAAACCCAACCCGTTACCGTGAACCGACTGTCCTCTATCGCACCCGAGCGGCAGCGGACAGGCCGAACCTCATGAACCAAAAAACTCGGGAAGAACACAATGTGGTTTCGCAGCGGCATCACCGTATCGAAACTGTCAGCGGCATCTAGGCGACCGTTCTTGAAAATTGTCGGATACAGACGCAACTCGCCGCCAGCAAATCGCTTCGGCTCTCGATGGAAATAGTACACGAAGGTGATAACCCGTCCCTTGCAAAGGTCGGTGTGTTTATTAAAGAAGTCGCCATCGTTGCTCGCAGTGACCCGCGCGATTGTCTTTCTCACCGGAAATGGGGAAACGCCAAGCCTCTGGACAACCCACGGTAGGTAAGACCGTATTCGGTGAGTGAAAACGTCACGGAACTCTCCTAGGTCAGCAAGCTCACGCGAGCGGCGGTATCTCGAATCAACCCTGCCGCGGCTGCCCTGTGTGATGATTCTAGTTCTTCTAAACTCTCGTTTCCGGCCCAAGACATGCCCCAGAAGTCGGTTCAGTTCTTCTGGGAGCAGGAATTCCCGGAATGCTACAAACTGGCTGCCTGAACTATTGCGATCCCTTGTCGGGGCTTTCTGGGATGGTGGGGACATGAGTATTCGTGCAATCGCATTCACTGGAATTTCTGATTAGGATCCCTCGTCCGCCCGCTGAGCCTACACTTCTCCTCTCCTCGACACAACGAGTTCCCGTTCAGGTTGAGACCCACGAACTCGGCCAACTTCGGTTTGCCGACAATCCGGGAGCCCGTAAGTACAAGCCTCGGGACCAACCGACCTTCTCGAGTGCGAGTGGTGCTGTTGGTTTAGTTTGACTTGGCTGGCTTACGCGGGTCCTGTGTAGCATCCACGTAGTCGGTCGAAGACGGACCGAACCCGGTAATCTGAACGACCACTGGTTCGTCACCGGTCTCTGCGAAGTGATTTCGAGACGGCGGTTCGGTATAGAAACTGCCTGGGGGCAGGGCCTTCAGTTTAGCCTCGTCAAACCTATCGCCGTACCCAAAATGCCATGTGCCTGAGATGACGGTCGCAACCCGGTCGTCGCGATGGGAGTGCGCAGCGATGCGCGTATGTGCCGGCACGCGAAGCATGATGGTATATACGCCCGCCTGGTCTGGATTTCCCTTCAGAACGATGGTTTCGATTCCCGTAACGCCCGAGCTTCCCGTACCCGAATTGCCCACTTGTGGGAACTTGTATTCTGCAGGAGTCAGCCGTTCTTCGTTTACGTCGCGATCAGTACTGATTGCAACTGAGTGCGCGACCGGCGGCGGACCGTCAAGGAATTTACGAATCAGCGCCACCGTGTAGACCGGCTTTTCTTCCATCAGCCAATGTCCGGAGCCGGCGACGACCTCCTCCTGAACGTTAGTCGCTACATGACGCATGATCACGGCCTGCAGGGCGCCAAAGGACTTCTCACCACCTACAGCCATCACCGGCATGGTCAGCTTCGTTTGTTCAAAAACCTTGTTATCTTTGGCATCCTGAGAGAACGCAGCAAACTGGGCGAACCCGGCACGCATTCCACCCGGTTGCGCGTAAGTTGCGGCAAAAAAATTCCTCGTAGCTTCATCCGGCTCACCCGGATCGCCAGTGAAGTCGTTCCATATCCTGTCAAAGTAGATGCGCTCCCGGCCCGCCACCAGCCGTTCGGCATCCGGTCCATGGAAGTTGAAGTGCCAAACGCCGGCACTTAGGAGAATCTCATTCCAAGGGTCAATCCCAGGGATAGGCGCATCCATAACGACCAGGCGCTCGACCTTATCGGGATAAATCGCAGCGTAAGCGTACGCCACCATGTTGCCGATATCGTGGGCAACCACAAACGTTTTGTCGTATCCGAGCGAAGTAACAACCGCACGAATATCCTTGGCTTGAGTCTTCTTGTCGTAGCCGTCAGCGGGCTTGGATGATCGTCCAATGCCGCGGAGATCAGGCACGACTACGGTGTGATCCTTCATGAGATCCGCCGCCAGCGGAGCCCACGAATCGCTATTCTCCGCGTACCCATGAAGGAGCACGACTACGGGCCCGGTTCCTCCCCAACGGACAAAAATGTCCGCTCCTTCCGGACTGCGTATCGTCTTTGACTGAAAACCAGACGGCAAAGAAGGCGGAGATTGGCTTGAGCCCATCGCCATTGCGAGAAGAGCCACGACGACGAAACGTCGGATCATAGATACCTCCGCGGACAGCGGAAATTGGTTTCTTCGGGTCGGACGAATGGAACTGGATTTCGCAGCTCGGATTGTAGACTACGGAGGTCTTTTCAACTAGATGTCATCGAGCCGGCTCGGATCACGTGTCCCTTACCGTGTATGCGGATTCGCTAAACGCCAATTCGAAGATCGGGAGGTCGTCTATTCGGGAAATGGTGCATTCGCGACGACATCGGCAAAGTTCGGGGATGTGTACCCCTCGACATATCGAACGCCGAAATCTCGAACGATGTTGTCAAAGGTGGACTCCGGCTTCCGACGAGCGATGTTGCAAAGGCACTCTTTGAATCTGTTCTTAAGTGCGAGGCGCGGAAATTCGGCTAGGATCGCGCCTTGTTTGTCCTGCGGAATTCGATCAAGGCCTGCCCCCAGAACATCCGCCGCTATTCCCGAATGGGTCACAGCCACTTCGGGCTCTTTGTGAAGAGCGATAGATCGTGTGGTGTGAAGCGCGATGGCATCCCAAACAACTTGCATCTGCTGCGTCGAGATACCTCGCCCCTTCAGAAACGACCGCGCCGCATCGGCGCCGTCCACC
>Ga0209008_1000119_pt1 | contig 39403 bp, 38 predicted proteins | sample JacPin_JW_Ref_O3_FD_187963 | JGI IMG/M metagenome (GOLD analysis project Ga0209008, IMG submission 187963) | Forest soil microbial communities from Algoma, Ontario, Canada - Jack Pine, Ontario site 1_JW_Ref_O3 (SPAdes) (version 2) | ecosystem: Environmental > Terrestrial > Soil > Boreal... | reverse complement strand
CGTCCCAGCGGCTGTCCGGCGGGCGTCACGCCCGCCGAACCGGGGCGAGGACGCCGCTTCGGCAGGCTCGGGGCAGGCTCTCGGGACAGCCAGCTAGGATGAGGGCGGCTACAATCGCCGCGCGAGGAATCAGGACACCACGACGTCCCTACAGTGTTGACGGAAACGGCAACAACTGTTTGAATAAAAGCGTTGGGCGCATAACTCAGCGGTAGAGTGCCATCCTCACACGGTGGAAGTCGTAGGTTCAAATCCTACTGCGCCCACCAATTTCCGCGGTTCATCACCTTCCGGGTTCTTACCCTCTCTGAAATGCTAAGATTTCGATCATGCCACTCCGCAGCAAATTGAAGAAAACAACGCCATCGGCAAAGCATGCGGCAGCTAAGGCTCGCGGGCGCAAAGCCGAGCCGCGCGCCGCGTCGGAGTTGGTCATCATCACCGGTATGAGCGGATCGGGAAAAGCTTCCGCTCTGAAGGCCTTCGAAGATCTCGGCTACTACTGCGTCGACAATCTGCCGGTGGAATTGATTCCGCGTTTCGCCGAGTTGGCCTTGCAGTCGGGAGAAATTCCGCGCACCGCGCTGGTGGTCGATGTGCGCGAGGGATCGCAACTAGAGAAGCTACCCGCCATCCTGAAGTCGGTGAAGCACACGATTCCGACGAAGGTAATTTATCTGGAAGCGAGCGATGCCGCTTTGCTGCGGCGCTTCAGCGAGACCCGCCGGCCGCATCCGCTGGGAACGGGCACCACCGTGCGCGCGTCGCTGGGTGCCGAACGCCGCCATCTACGCGCGATTCGCCGGTTGGCTGATCTGGTCATCGACACCTCCAAATTCAACGTCCATGAACTGCGCGCGCACTTGACCGACCGTTTCAAACAGCACTCCGGCAGCCAGCAGACGATCCTCGTGTCCTGCGTGAGTTTCGGTTACAAACACGGATTGCCGGACGATGCCGATCTCGTCTTCGATGTTCGCTTTCTGCCCAATCCACATTTCGTGCCGGAGTTTCGCGCGCTGACCGGAAGGCACCCGCGCGTCGCCAAGTACATCCGGTCGTTCCCGCAGACGCAGGAGTTCATCAACCGCATCTCCGCGCTGCTGGTCTATCTGTTGCCTCACTACATTCGCGAGGGCAAGAGCTACCTCACCATCAGCTTCGGATGCACGGGCGGACAGCATCGCTCGGTGATGATCGCCGAAGAGGTAAACAAGCGACTGCGGAAAGCAGGATATAAAGTGAAAGTCGTGCACCGCGACAGCCCGAGGTAGGTTTCTGTGATTCGTCGCGCGAAAGCGAGACGCCGGCGCTACGCGGCGGTAACTGGCATCACTATGGCGAGCATGTAGAATTGAGCCGTACACGCATGGCAACCTCGTTAGTGGCGGGCGCGAAGAGCGAAGGAACCCCGGCAAGGCCCCGTCCAACTCGTCCCATTACACGCCTCATGTTCTATGCTCTGCCCTACTCGGGGCCACTGGTCGCGTCGGTGATATTGATGGCGCTGGTAGGGCTGCTGGACGCCTGCCGGGTTTTGCTGATCGGTCCAATTTTCGATAGCGTCTTGAATCCAAGCTCCCCGGGAAAAACTATTCCGTTGTTCAGACTCCCCTTCAGTGAACGCGTTATTAACCTTCAGCAACTGGTCCCGTCGCACTTTCAAAATCCATGGACCGTGGTCGCCTTTGCGCTGGTGTCGGCGACCGTGCTCAAGGGAATCTTCGATTACGCGGGAACGTATCTCGTGAACTACGCCGGCTTTCGCATGATCACGGATCTGCGCGATGATTTATACAACGCCATCCTGCGGAGTTCGGCGGCGTTTTTCACCAGGCACACCACAGGCACACTGCTTTCGACGATCGTCAACGATATCGAAAAGGTGCAGTTCGCGATGTCTTCCGTGTTGGCGGAATTTCTGCAACAGTTTTTTACTTTTGTTTTTATTGCGGCACTGGTAGTTCAGTTGGGCGGAAAACTGGCGTGGGTGTTGTTGCTGTTCGTGCCGGTGATTTTGTATTCGTCGAAAAAAATCGGCCGGCAGGTGCGCACGACGACTCGCGGCGGGCAGGATAAGCTGGCCGAAATCCAGAACATTCTCCACGAAACAATTACCGGCAACCGGATCGTGAAAGCATTCGGTATGGAGAATTGGGAGATGGAGCGCTTTCGCGCCGCCGCGCGACGGCTGTTCCGTGCGAACCTTCGGTTCGTGGCCGCGTTCGCCATCAGTTCTCCGCTGATGGACATTCTCGGCTCGGTCGCGATTGCCCTCCTGCTTCTGATGGGCCGGAATCAAATTAATCACCACATCTTCACGGCGGGAACATTTCTGGCCTTCATTGTGGCCGTCTTCAAGCTCTACGATCCGGTGCGCAAGTTCGCGCAGTTTAACAATAATTTCCAGCAGGCGGTGGGGGCTTCATCGGAAATTTTCCGTTTCATGGACATGGAAGATGAAGTGCGGCAGAAACCTGGTGCGAAGCGGATGGGAAAATTCACGCGGGCGATCCAATTTGAAGATGTTTCATTTTCCTACGAGAACGCTGAAGATTCTCCGGTCGTGCTGCACAACATTAATCTGGAAGTGAAGGCGGGCGAGGTTTTGGCGGTGGTGGGATCGAGCGGCGCCGGTAAGAGCACGCTGGTGCACCTGATTCCACGATTCTTTGACGCGAGTGGCGGACGGATTCTGATCGACGACCATGACGTGCGCGAAGTGACCCTCGATTCGCTGCGCTCGCAGATCGGGATCGTCACGCAGGACACGGTGTTGTTCAACGATTCGGTGCGAAACAATATCGCCTATGGCCAGCCGCACGTATCGCAGAAGAAGGTGGAAGAAGCGGCGCGGGCAGCGCGGGCGCATGATTTTATTCGTGGACTTCCCGAGGGATACGACACGATGATTGGGGAGCGCGGGTTGCGGCTTTCGGGCGGCGAGCGGCAACGCATCGCGATCGCGCGTGCGATTCTGAAGAACGCGCCAATTCTGATTCTGGATGAGGCGACCTCGGCGCTGGACAGCGAGTCGGAGTCACTCGTGCAATCGGCACTGCAAAATTTGATGACTGGGCGTACTGTGTTTGTAATCGCTCATCGACTCTCAACCGTGCGACGCGCTGATCGCATCGTGGTGCTTGAAAACGGAACGATCAGCGATATCGGCGCACACGAGGAGCTGATGCAAAAGTTGGGCACGTATCGGCGGCTCTACGAATTGCAATTTGCGGAAGTGTGAAGAATTTTCAAGGTTTCACAGTTTCAAAGTGCAAAACGCTCAGTCGCTGTGGAGTGCCGCCACCTACGCCTTACCTTGAAACTCTGAAACCTTGCAGCCTGGAATTTATGCCACTTCGCTCCATGACAGGATTCGCGCAGATCAGAGGGCAGGTCAACGCCCAACTGGGGTTTGCCCTCTCGCTGAAATCGGTGAATCATCGTTTTCTGGACCTCCACTTTCGCTTGCCGTCCGATAGCGACGCGCTAGAGATGAAACTGCGCCGGATGCTGAAAGAAAAAATGGCGCGCGGCCACGTGGAAGTGATTCTGAATCTGGACCGTTCGGGCACGAACGGTGTCGCGCTCAACCGGCAATTGATCGGCAGCTACGTGCAGGCGTTTCGCGCCGCGGCCGATGAATTCGGCGTCGAAGGTGAGCCCGACCTGAATGTGGTTCTGAGGATGCCGGGGGCCCTGGACGCAGGCGCCGAGAAATCCGGAGATGAACTGGAAGCGGCCGTGTTGGAGCGAGTGGAAGAAGCGCTCTCGCGGCTGAATGAAATGCGCGAACAGGAAGGCCGCAGCATCAGCACAGAATTGCGCTCCCGCATGGCCAATCTGGAAAAAGCGGCGGCGGGAGTGGACGCACATCGCAGCACCATTCTGCGCAGCTACTCCGAGCGCTTGCAGGCGCGCATGGCGGAACTCTTGGGCGCGCAGGTCGACAAAGAGCGGATCCTGCAGGAAGTCGCGGTGCTGGTCGATCGCAGCGATATTCAGGAAGAACTGGTCCGGCTGAATGCGCACGTGAAGCATTTTCTCGGCTTGCTCGACCAGAACGGCGAGGTAGGCAAGAAAATGGACTTCCTGCTCCAGGAAATGAATCGCGAAGCCAATACCATGCTTTCGAAAACCTCTGGTCTCGCGGGCGAAGCGTTGAAGGTTACGGAGATGGGCTTGCTGATAAAGTCAGAAATCGAAAAATCGCGGGAGCAGGTGCAGAACCTCGAATGAGTATTGTCTACATCGTTTCAGCGCCATCGGGTTCGGGCAAATCCACGTTAGTGGCCGAACTACTCAAGACGGTTCGCAATCTGGACTTCTCGATTTCATACACCACGCGTCAGCCGCGGCGAACCGAAAAGAACCGTAAGGAATATTTTTTCGTTTCGCGCGAAGAGTTTGCCGCGATGATCGCCGCCGATGAGTTTCTGGAACACGCCGATGTCTTCGGAAACTATTACGGGACGGCGCGCCGCTTTCTACGCGAGGCCCAAGAGCGCGGAAACGACCTGCTCCTGGATATCGATGTGCAGGGAGCGGAGCAGATCCAGCACAAGATTCCGGACGCGGTAAGCATCTTTATTCTTCCACCCGACTGGCGAACGCTGGAGAGCCGGCTGCGCAACCGTGGGTCGGACTCGGAGGAGGTAATCCGTCGCCGGTTGGACACGGCCCGACGAGAGATTGAGAATTACTCGAAATACGACTACATTCTAGTAAACAACCTGCTTGAGCAATCCGCCGACCAACTGAAGGACATCGTGTTGGCCGAACGGCTCTTGCGCAGCGGGGTGCGACCTACCGGTGAAGAAGCGCGGCAAGTGGCAATCGCAGAGGCTTGCCGTCTCGATCGGGCACGCGAAACAGTGCAGCCGATTCTGGCTTCGTTTCACCCGCAGACCGCAAAAGGCACGTGAAGTTCTTGGGAGAGAGAGCTTATGAAGCTGGTAGAAGGATTCGACAGCAACTATCGTTACATTCTGGTCGCGGCGCGGCGGGCACGGCAACTGCAAGGCGGCGCACCGCCGGTCATCGATACCGGCTCGCGCAAACCATGCCGCATCGCGCAGGATGAAATCAAGGCCGGCAAGGTGAAATGGCTGATTCCGGAGCTTCCGAAATTGGCTGTGGTGGCCGCCACGGAATCGCTGAATAAGGTCTTCGCGGAAGACGCCTAGACCGAGATGGCCGGCATAGTTTCGGCCATAGTTAAGGATTGTCATCCTGAGCGGAGCGAAGGACGCTGCTGCTCTGGCCACTTCGAGACGGCGGATCGCCGGTTTTGCATCTCTCTTGTGGTCGCGGCATCAACTCTGTAGGCAGGCTGGATTGCTGAATCCGCGCCCGCCAGCTTCCTCCTATGAAAATCGCGCTCGGCGTGTCCGGTGGCATTGCAGCATATAAGGCGGCGGAAATCGTGCGCCTTCTGCAAGACCGCGGTATCCGCGTGCAAGTTGTCATGACGGCGGCGGCGCAGGAGTTTGTTCGCCCGCTGACCTTCGCTGCGCTCTCCGCCGAAAAAGTAATCACCGATATGTTCGGCTCCGCTTCCGGGGACGCGCCCGCCAATGTCGAATCGGCCATCGAACACATTGCGATGGCGCAGGCCATCGATGCGCTCGTAGTCGTTCCCGCGACAGCGGACGTTCTTGCTCGTTTCGCACAAGGAATCGCCAACGACTTTCTGTGCACGCTTTATCTCGCGACCACCGCTCCGGTCGTCGTGGCTCCTGCGATGAACGTCAACATGTGGAATCATCCGGCCACCCAGGCGAATCTCGAAATTTTGCGCAGGCGTGGCGTTCGCATTGTCGAGCCGGGTGAAGGCTATCTAGCCTGCGGCATGACCGGCGCCGGACGACTAGCCGATAACGAAGCCATCGTCGCCGCCGTAATGGAAGCGCTAGGTGCTTCGCAGGACCTGGCCGGTGAAACCGTACTGGTGACGGCCGGGCCAACTCGGGAGAAGATCGATCCCGTCCGATATTTGACCAATCGCTCAAGCGGGCGCATGGGCTATGCCATTGCGGAAGCGGCGCTCCGCCGCGGAGCGCGCGTGCTGCTGGTTAGTGGGCCGACAGCGATTGAAGCTCCCGCAGCCGCCGAGCTAACGCGCGTGGAGACGGCTGACGAGATGCTGACGGCGGTTTTGAAAATGCTGCCGCAAGCGACGATAGTGATCAAGACGGCGGCCGTGGCCGACTTCCGTCCAAAAGCTGCAGCACCGCAAAAAATAAAACGCAAAGGCGAGACCACACTGGAACTCGAACCAACGACCGACATTCTTGGAGAAGTGGCGCGTCGTAGGACGACGCAGATCATAGTAGGCTTTGCCGCAGAAACAGAAAACGTACTGGAAAACGCGCGTAAGAAGCTGGCATCGAAAGCGCTCGACGCAATCGTAGTCAACGACGTTTCACGCGCGGGTGTCGGATTCGATTCGGACCGCAACGCGGTCACAATTATTTCGTCAAGCGAAGTAATCGAGATTCCCGAAACCTCGAAGTGGGAAGTTGCCCACCACGTGCTCGATCAGGTCGTGAAGCTCCGCAAGAGGAGCGTCGTACCTGTTCGCTGACTGATCTTTTGCTATCCTTATCGGCAATGCCCCCTACCTTTGACCCAGAACTTCGCCGCGCCCTAGCAGCGCGCGTTCGCTACTACAACGAAATTGGGATCTACGATTTTTACCGGCGTCCACCATCCGAGCGCGGCTGCGAAGTTGCGACGAACATTTCTGCCGACGAAGAAGCGATCAACATTTCAGATCACACATCTGACCTACACACGCCTGACCGAGGAGAAGAGATGCGTCCATGCAAGGCCACAGTGGTCGCGGTTCCGCGCGGGGTTGAAGAAAATGTTCTCAACGTAATCGCTCTGAAACCAGAGCACAGCGTCAGCGACCCGGTGCAGGCGCTGAAGATCATCCGCGAAGACCTCGGCGACTGCAAGCGTTGCGTGCTCCACAAACAAGGACGAAAGCAGATTGTCTTTGGCGTGGGCAATCCAAAAGCCGAGCTGATGTTTATCGGCGAGGGACCGGGCGCCGACGAAGACGAAAAGGGCGAGCCCTTCGTAGGCCGCGCCGGACAACTGCTCAACAACATGATCAAAGCCATGGGCATTGAACGCTCGGACGTATACATCGCCAACATCGTGAAGTGCCGTCCGCCCGGGAATCGCACACCCGAGCGCGACGAGTGCGACACCTGTTCGCCGTTTCTGATGCGCCAGATCGCCGTCGTCAAACCAAAAGTAATCGTTGCTCTCGGAGCCACCGCCGCCAAAACGCTGCTGGCAATGAGTTCCTCAATGATGCAATTGCGCGGGCGTTTTTATGACTTCAAGCCGACAGGGGTGCGCAGCAACGATCCCCACTGGAACGGATGCAAGCTGGCCGTCACCTACCACCCGGCATTTCTGCTGCGCGATCCGCGGCAGAAAGGCGAGGCGTGGAAAGATTTGCAAATGGTGATGAAAGAGTTGGGAATGAAGCCGCCAAAACAGAACACGTAGGGACGTCCGCCCTCGGCAGCCTGCCCCGGAGCGAAGTCGAAGGGTCCAGGCGGGCGAAGCCCGGCAGCGCTCGGATAAGCGCTCTAGAGACTCGTATGGACCTCAACGCGATCAGCAAAGAAACGGCCAGGCATTACACTTGGGGCAACAGCTGTGATGGCTGGCACCTGGTAAAGAAGCCGCAACTAAGCGTGATTCAGGAGCGGATGCCAGCAGGCACGTCGGAGGTTCGCCACTTGCACCATCACGCACAACAAACGATGGTTCTAAAAGCCGGCGAAGGGATTTGGATTCCCGCAGGAATTTCGCACCAGATGAGAAATGACTCAGGAGACGAAGTTCATTTTCTGGTTATTTCACATCCCCCGTCCCAGGGCGACCGAGAGAACGCGTAAGGCGATGCTCTAGCGCGCGCCAACCGATTCGGCATCGGGGCTAGGCTTCCGCGGCCGAATCCCTTTGCCCACGCCGCTAGCCTCCGCCATTCTCAGGTCGTAATCGTTCTGAAGATTGAGCCAGAACTGCGCCGGCAGGCCAAAGTACTTCCCCAGGAGGATAGCAGTGTCGGCGCTAATGGCCCGGTCTCCTCGGACAACTTCATAGATGCCAGGAAAATTGAGGGCTTTTGCCAGTGCATAAGCGCTCAGGTCCATGGGCTCCATGAATTCGGTCTTAAGAATTCCCCCCGGGTGAACCGCAAATACGTTCCTCGACTTGGCCATGCTGTCTCCGTTCTTCAGTGGTAGTCGACGATTTCAACCTCGAAAGCGTTTCCGTCTCGCCCCACGAAACACACGCGATGTTGATCGTTGACTCGAATGCTGTGTTGCCCCGCGCGTTTCCCGCGAAGAGCCTCCAGTTGATTTCCTGGCGGCACCTTTAAGTTGTCAAACGTGACCGACGCATTCAAAATCGCGAGCTTCTTGAACGCCCGCAGTTGTAGATCTGCGGGAAGGCGCCGGCTCTTGCCCGACTGCCAGAGCCTCCTAGTTTCCTTGTCGCGGAAACTTACGATCATTGTATCTATACTAACGCGATGCAATACTACTGTCAACCGATAGTAGAGGAAAATGCGGTAGGATTTATTGACCCACTCCATGCCACTCTTCTGCGACGTCGCTCTAGCCCTGCCGCTCGACACGCTGTTCACCTACGCCATTCCTCCGGGCATGGCGCCGGTCGTAGGCGGACGCGTCCTCGTCCCGTTCCGGCAGCAACGGTTGTCGGGCATTGTGGTCGAGCTGCGGGATCGTCCGCCGCAGGTTAAAACCAAAAAGGTAATCGAAGCGCTCGACCTCGCGCCGGTTCTCGACGAGCAGCTGCTGAAACTCGGGAAGTGGATCGCCGATTATTATCTCGCGCCGCTCGGCGAAGTGTTTCGCACCATGCTGCCGCTCTCCGCCGAGTTCAAGCGTTCGATCGTCTATCGCATCACTGATCCAGGGCGGATGGCGCTGCATCTGGCGGGAACGTCCGGCTCTCCAGCGCAGTCGAAGCGGACTCCGGACGATCAACTCGTCGAATTTCGCGTGCTCGATTCTCTGGCGGAACGGGAGCGCGTGAGCGATGCCAGTTTGCGGGGTACGGCGCGAGTGTCGAAGGCGTTGCTCAATGGCATGGTGCGCAAGAAATGGATCACGCGCGAGGATGTGTCAGCGGCCCGGGACGCGACGCGCCTGGTAAAGGTCGCTGTGCTGATCGGGGCGGAGAAACCGGCGGACGCTTCTCTGCCGGACGGTTCAGAGGCCAGTCACCACATAAATAAAGCGAAGAAGCTCAACGGGAACCAACGGACTCTGATCGAGACACTTGCCGCATCGGGCGGACGCTTGCCCGTCGAAGCGTTGCGCGGACTGGATATTCCACGCACAACGCTGGACACGTTGGTGCGGCGAGGGTTGATTGAACTCGCCGATGAACCGCAGAACTTCACCGCCTCAAAGCTCAAGCCGCGGCCGTCTCCGTTCGAATTCGAGTTCAGCGCAGCGCAAAAAGAAGCGCTCGCAAAGATCGGCGAAGCCGTGGCATCGCGCAAGTTTGGTGGCCTGCTGCTGCACGGCATCACCGGCTCGGGAAAAACGGCGGTCTATCTCGCCTGCATGCGGCAGGTGCTGGATGCGGGGCGCTCCTCGATCTTACTTGTTCCTGAAATCGGCCTGACTCCGGCGGTCGCGGCCGATCTGCATCAGGTGTTCGGCGATCAAGTTGCCATCTTACATTCCGGTCTGACGAATGCCGAGCGCGCCGAACAATGGCATCGCATACGGCGCGGCGACGCGCGAGTAGTGGCGGGCACGCGGTCGGCTGTGTTTGCTCCGGTCAGCGATCTGGCATTGCTCATCGTTGACGAAGAGCAGGATTCGTCTTACAAGCAAGAAGAAACACCGCGCTACCATGCGCGCGACGTTGCAGTCATGCGCGCGAAGATGGTGGGAGCGGCCGTCGTATTGGGATCGGCCACGCCATCGCTCGAGTCTTATTACAACGCGAAGAAACATAAATATGCTCTCGTCCAGTTGCCCGACCGCGTCGAGAAGCGTCCGCTGCCCGGAGTCGAGATCGTCGACATGCGGCAGGAATTTCAGGAGACCGGACAGGAGCAAGTAATCTCGCGCAAGCTGGCAGAAGAAATCCGCGACCGGCTCGAAAAAAAAGAGCAAGTCATGGTGCTCCTCAACCGCCGCGGATATTCTCCCGTGGTCCTGTGTCGCGCCTGCGGCAAGACGCTGCAGTGCAAGAACTGCGCCGTATCGATGACCCACCACAAACGCGAGCACAAGATGGAATGCCACTATTGCGGCCATGCCGAGCGCATCCCTGACAAGTGCGCGCATTGCGGCAGCGAATATGTCTATTTCGTTGGCACAGGATCGGAGAAGCTGGAAGAGTTGCTGCACGGCATGTTTCCGCAAGCGCGCATTGGGCGGCTCGATCGCGACACGGTTCGCGGGCGCGAGGATTTCGAGCGTGCGCTCAACGCGCTGAATGAGGGCACGCTCGACATGCTGGTAGGCACGCAGATGATCGCGAAGGGCCATGACATCCACGGCGTCACGCTAGTTGGCGTAGTCGGAGCCGACATGGCCCTCGGGCTGCCCGATTTTCGTGCGGCGGAAAGAACGTTTCAACTACTGACGCAAGTGGCCGGCCGCGCCGGCCGCGGATCGTCTCCCGGGAAAGTTATTTTGCAAACTTATTTTCAAGAACACTACGCTGTGCAGTTTGCAGCGCACCATGACTTTGCCGGATTCTACGAAAAAGAGCTGCAATTCCGCGCCTGGATGCACTATCCGCCTTACTCCGCGATTGCCAATGTGCTTATTCGCTCCGAGAAGTTAGACGAAGCGCTGACTTGGTCGGGTGAGCTGGGGCGCTGGTTTGAGAAGTCGCGGCATGACGGCATTCGTGTACTTGGTCCGGCGGCGGCTCCAATCACGCGCCTGAAGCGCGATTACCGCTATCACTTCATTCTGAAGTCTCCCAGCCGCGAGAAGATGAATGTGCTGCTGCGGGCAATGTTGGCCGAAGCGGCAGCGAAGAAGATTCCGCGAACGCAGGTGATTGTGGATGTGGATGCGGTGTGGTTGATGTGAAGGGCGGTCGTTCGTCGCTGGTCGTTCGCGGATTGCAGAAGCTGCCGAGAATCTAGATCGCGGCAGGATCATTTGTGATGCAGCCAGGGCCAAACGACATCGCGGAAATAGTGAAATGTGTTGCGGCCGTCCTCTCGTATCTCAGGTGAGAGCTCTCGCCACACATCTCGGCCGGAACCGCCCTTCAGTGGCGCTGGCGTGAATGTGATCACCAGGATTAGTGCTGCGACAGCCCCCAGTAACCGGCGATTGCCGGTGACAGCGGGATAGCGGGGAACGTTGGGATGACGCAGGGTGAAGATGAGGAGCATCGCCCAGATGAACCATCCCGTCCAAAGGTATTTTCCGAGCGGCACGAGTGCCAAGATCGCAACCAGCGAGATCACGCGATGCCCACGCGGCGAGATAGAAAACACGATGTGGCCGCCATCGAGTTGGCCAACCGGCAACAGATTAAGGGCGGTGGCAAACATTCCAACCCATGCTGCGGCGGCAATCGGATGGAGCGAGAGCGTCGAAAGCGGCGCAACGATATGCAGCAGGCGCGCGGCGAGATTGAAGGCCAGCGGAAATCCAAGTTGCAGCGCCGGTTCCGCGGCGCCACTAATGGGACGCGAGAGCGAGAGACCGTATATCAAAGCGGCACACGCGGGAATGAATCCCGCCATCGGTCCAGCGATCCCGATATCGAAGAGTGCGGCCCGTGACGGGATCGGACTCTTGATGCGAATGAAAGCGCCAAGCGTGCCAAACAGGCTGAGATACGGACATGGCACGAACAACGGCGGTGTCACATGTACGCGATAGTAGCGCGCGTAGAGATAGTGTCCCATCTCGTGCGCGAACAAGATGAACATCAGCGTCAGTGAGAAAGGAAGACCCAGCAACAGATTCGCCGGATGGCGAATACTCCAGCCGATGGGAAATAACGATTGCGCATCGTCACTTAACGAAAAGGCCGGCAGGTGGCGCTGGAAATTGTCCTCCATGCGTGCCCCGACCACCGTTGTGCTGAACATTGTCAGCACCAAAAGCAGCACGTAGAGCCACCAGCGCGGGCGCGGCGCCGGAATAACCCAGACCGTCGGCTGAGAACGCTGCTCCCATTCGAGGGCGGTCGGGGAAGTGTACGTTGGTTCGGACATGCGACAGTCGGGCCTGTATTGATATTACCTGCAAAGGCCGTGGAGAGGTCAGATTGCTGAGGAAGATGCAATTGCGGCTGTTACTTCTGCAATCTACGCTCTAACCTCTGCAATTACTCAATCGATCGACTGGAGTTCTTTGCCAGGTTTAAAGCGGACAGCTTTGCCCGGCGGAATGGAAACTTCGGCGCCGGTGCGCGGGTTGCGTCCAATACCGGTCTTGCGCGGACGAACATTGAATACGCCGAAACCGCGCAGTTCGATGCGGTCGCCGGTCGACAGCGCCTTCTTCATGCTCTCAAAAACCGTCTCGACGGCGAGCTCCGCCTTGGTCTTGGTGATCCCGGTGCGGTTGACCACTTCGTTGATGATGTCCAGCTTAATCACGCGCCGTCTCCCGTTGTCCCAGGATTTGCATGCCTCAAGTTATTGATGCTAAGGGGGATACAGCGGATTGTCAACCCTGCCTGTTGTCTCGTAAGATGACAGCACCAGCCTAGGCATTTGTAATTTTGCAATCTGATAATTTTATTATTTGAAAAACCGTCGCGCTCAGAACTCCGTTTGTGCGCGATGCGCTTTTAAACTAGCAAATTGCAAAGTTATCCAATTTTCAAATTCAAAGGGGTTTCATGAGCATCAAGAGTGACCGCTGGATTCGGCGCATGGCGCAAGAGCACGACATGATTAATCCGTACTCGGAAAAGCAGGTGAGCGCGGGAGTGATTTCCTACGGCGTATCGAGCTACGGATACGACTTGCGCGTGGCCGACGAGTTCAAAATTTTTACCAACGTCAACAGCACGATTGTCGATCCGAAACATTTCGACGAGCGCTCCTTCGTCACCGTGAATGCCGATGTCGCCATCGTCCCGCCAAATTCATTTGCGCTGGCGCGCTCGGTCGAGTACTTCAAGATTCCTCGCGATGTGCTGACCATCTGCGTCGGCAAGTCAACCTACGCGCGCTGTGGCATCATCGTCAACGTCACGCCATTTGAACCGGAGTGGGAAGGCTTCGTCACCCTCGAAATCTCAAACACCACCCCACTGCCGGCGAAGATCTATGCCAACGAAGGACTGTGCCAGATTCTGTTCTTCCAGTCAGATGAAGTTTGCGAGACGAGCTACAAAGATCGCAAGGGGAAATATCAGTCGCAGAAGGGGATCGTGCTGCCGAAGCTGTAGGGCGGCTGTCAGCCATCAGCCCTCCAGTTTGATCGCATCCGAGGCGAAGTTTAGACAGAGGTGAAGTTTAGACAACCGAGAGCTGAGAGCTATTCTCTACTTCCGCCCGTTCTCGCCTTCCTTAAACATGTACTTAATCGCGGGCTTGTAGATCATCAAATTTGCGGAGCCGCTGCGGTTTAGCTTGATGCAGTTCTTGTCATACCACTCGATATAGCCGTGGACTTCCTCGCCGTCGCGCAAAACGACGACCATTGGTGTCTTTGACTGCATCTGCTTCTGATAATAGAAATTCTCGGCATTCGTCTGTTCGGTGGGCGCAGTCTTCTTGCCGGGAGCGGCAGAGCGGTCCCGATCGCGCTCTCTTCGTTCGGCGGGCTGATGGTTGGGACCGTGACTATTGTGCCCATGGTCAGTGCCAACGCCCGTGCGGTTGAGCGTCGGGCGGATAAGCTTGCGATTCGCAAAGCTTTCCTGGTCCGGGGTTGGGTCAGCTGATATGGAGTCTAGTGCATCTTTCAAATCGCACCACCTGCGCGCCGCGCGGGCAGAATCTACCACAAAACTTTAGCCTGAGACTCGTCGATCCAGAGGTGTGAGCTGAGGGTTACGGTATCACAGCAGGCAGGCGATGACAATATTTTGTGCAGCTGTGGCATCGGCTCGGTTCACTCGTTTTGAAAGGGGCTTCAGCCGCGTCGCAAGCATCGCACTTCCAGTCCGGCTTTCCAGGGTGCTGAAAAACTCGGCTTCGTATCAGGCATCGGCTTTAGCGATGCCCGTAAGTCCTCCGAAATCAGTCACCCCTCTAGGGCTGGGCATCGGAAGTTCATTTTTTCAGCAACCTGTTTAGCCGCTAAGGGAACGCATGTTTCAAACTAGGTCATTACCCATGGTGTCTTTTGTGCAAGTAACCAACCGGCAGGCCCCATACGCGCGACTCCTCTCAAGAAACTCGTTCCAGCGCGGTCGCAAAGGCATCGAGCGAAAGCGAACGTAGCAGATTGCGACGCAGACCTCGCTCCACTTCGGCGAGGCCCTCGGCTGCGCGCTGCACCCAGGCGAAGTCCGCCGATTCCGCCATCTTCTTGAGTTCGCCCAGGATGTCCGTATTACGGACGAGTTGCGCCGCGCCCGATTGCAGAAACAGCAGATCCTCGAGCAGGGAATAAAGCGTGCGAAGTAGGTTATCGATTTTCTCGCGGCCGTCGGCGCCGGCCCGGTAGGTTTCGGTAGCTTTGAATAACTCGGTGTGATCGCCTCCACCTAACGCGGATTTCAACACGATGAGGGCGTGACTTCGCGCAGCTACATAACTTTCAATATCGAAAGACAGAGCGCGTCCGATTGCGCCCTCGCTGAGACGCGCGACCAGCGCGCGCTGCCGGGGATTCCAATCGGGGCGAAGTTTAGCGAGCCGAGTCTCGATCTCCGTCGCGGCGAGCGCGCCCAGGTTAAAAGTCATGGACCGCGAGCGAATCGTGGGCAGCAATTCTCCAGCGTTCTCGGTGAGCAGAAAAATAGTCGCAAACTCGGGCGGCTCTTCAAGAACTTTGAGCAGCGAGTTCGCAGCCTCTTTCATGAACGCTGAACTGGTGAAAACGTAGACCCGCTCGCGCGCCTCGCCGGGCCGGTAGTAGATGGTGTTGATCACGTGGCGAACCTGATCGACTTTGATCATCAATTGCGGCGGATCGGGCGGGATGATGAGCACATCGGGATGGGTCTGGACGAAGAGACGAGTTTCTTTCTTGTCTGTGTCGCGCAGATTTTCGCGAGCCTCGACCGCTTCGGCGAAGCGCGAGTCCAAATCCGCAGATTGACCGATGCGCATGCAGTTCGAACAATGCCCACAGAAATCGGGCAAACCGTCAGTGATCGGCTGCTCCAAGCAGTTCATGGCGCGGGCAAGCATAAGAGCAAGCGTGTATTTCCCCGCCCCCTGCGCGCCGGAAAGAATGATCGCGTGCGGCATGCGGCCGTGCGCCAGCATCTCGCGCAGGCGATGAATGGTTTCCGGGTTGCCGGCAAAATCAGAAAAGGGCATGTCAAGGAACGCCATTAGCCATTGGCCCTTAGCTAAAAGCCAAAAGCTAAGAGCCAAAAGCCTTCTTCAGATCTTCAATTTCTTTTTCACCAACTCCATGATAACTGCATGGGTTTCGCTAGGGGTGCCGCGGGCGTTCACGATATGCACTCGCTCTGGCTCGCGATGCGCGATGGCGATATACGCATGGCGGACGCGTCCAAAAAAAGCGCGGTTTTCCTGCTCGAAGCGGTTCTCGTCTCTCTCTGAGCTTTTTCCTGAACGCGCCTCTTTGTGCTTTCGATTGCGGCGCCTGGCGCGCTCGACGCTGAATGCTACTTCGTTATCCAGCAGAATCGTCAGATCGGGTTGCAGGTTGCCACAGAGAATTTCATGCAGCTGCAGCACCGGCTTAGTGCCGAGTTTGCGCCCTCCGCCCTGATAGGCCTCTGTGGAATCGGTGAAGCGATCGCAGAGCACGACGCGACCTTCAGCGAGCGCGGGAAGAATGACTTGGTGAACGTGCTGCGCGCGGGAGGCGAACATGAGCGCCATCTCGGTAAATGGGGACAGGCCCGAGGTGGCGGAGTGCAGCAGCACTTCGCGAATCTTTTCGCCCGTCGCCGTGCCTCCCGGCTCGCGAGTGACGGTGACGGATATTCCATGGTGGCGGAGCGAACGCGCCAGCTTTTCGAGTTGCGTGCTCTTGCCGCTGCCGTCAAGGCCTTCAAACGTAATAAATTTTCCCCGCGCCGCCACGTCGGAGATGATAGCAGGCCGTCGCGTCGCTCGAAACGGATGCGACAGCAATCCCCACCACTGCCGGCGGCTCACGCGCCCTGCTAAGCTCATTTCTGCGTGAATCAATCCCGCGACAACCAGCCATATGACGTAATCGTCCTCGGAGCCGGCGCCGCCGGCCTAATGTGCGCCATCGAAGCGGGCAAGCGCAGACGGCGTGTCCTTGTGCTCGAACGCGCCGATCGAATCGGCAAGAAAATTCTGATCTCGGGTGGTGGCCGCTGCAATTTCACCAACCTGCATACGGCTCCAGATAATTTTCTTTCCGCTAACCCGCACTTCGCCAAATCGGCACTCGCGCGCTATACCCCGGCAGACTTCATCCGGCTCGTCGAAAAACATGGCATCGCCTATCACGAGAAAAAGCTCGGCCAATTATTTTGCGATCGAGCGTCCAGCGACATCACTGCGATGCTGGAGCAGGAATGCCGCGAGGCTGGAGTCGAAATCCGCTGCACCACCAAAATAAAAGAGCTCAAGGAAGATGGGCAGTTTACTGTGCAAACGGAAGATGCGGCCTTCGCCGCGCCGAGCCTCATCGTTGCCACGGGAGGCTTGTCTATCGCGAAGATTGGCGCTACTTCATTCGGCTATGACCTGGCGCGGCAATTTGGTCTGAAGATCGTCCCGCCACGCGCCGCTCTCGTCCCCCTCGTCTTCAGCGAACGAGACCGCAAGCGCTGGTGCGATCTGGCCGGAGTCTCCATCGAAGTGATTGCGTCCACCAGCAGCGCGAATCGCAATCCGAAACACAATACGAAAGCAGCGTTTCGCGAAAATATGCTTTTCACTCATCGGGGCATAAGCGGTCCTGCCATTCTTCAGGTCTCTTCTTACTGGGACGGCAAGGATTCTATTTGTCTGGATCTCGCGCCCGGTCGCGGCCTCGGCACTGAATTACTCACGCAGGGCAATCGCGATCCGTCGAGTTGGAAAACGCTCCTGAGAGAAGTTGTGCCGCGCCGCTTCGCCGATCGCTGGCTTCAAATCTATCCGTTGGCCGGCAACTCAGACCGAGCCCTCGCCGCAGCCGAGCGGCAACTCCACGGTTGGGAACTACGGCCCGATGAAGCCGAGGGTTATGGAAAAGCCGAAGTCACCGCTGGCGGCGTCGATACCGACGAGCTCTCTGCTCAAACCATGGAAGCTCGAAAAGTGCGTGGCCTTTTTTTTATTGGGGAAGTAGTTGATGTTACTGGTCAACTAGGTGGGTTCAATTTTCAGTGGGCTTGGGCGTCTGGATTTTGCGCTGGGCAGGCGGTCTGAGGCGTTGCTTATGAGCCACAAAATGCAATTTTACTAACGACAAATCTTAAATGTCCGCGCCTTCCTGCATAAACGGCATGCGAGAGAGAATATCCGCAGCTTGTTCTAGCAGTTTGAGGTCTTCATTCGTGAAATCGGCTCCCGCGACCGAAGCGTCGAGGCCTTTTCGCGAAACCTGCGCCACTCCGATCACGTTTCCCCCTGCGGGGCCGACGGGAACAGACATGATTTTCTGAATCGGCAGTTGATCCTGACTTCGATCTTCTTCCTGCGCTGCGGCCCCGAGTCTGACCGACTCAAACAGGCTCACATGTTTTACGCGCATGAAAGAATTCGATAGAAAAGAGGTGCGAGTCGCTGCCGTCCGGGCAGCGACTGCCGATCCGGTCAGCGGCAGCACGCCGGCAGAGCGCAATTCAGGCGGAAAAATAAATCGCAGAGTTCCCTTGTCCAATCGGAGCAGCGCAACTTCGCTGCGGCGTACACGCAAAATCTGGGCGAGTTTGAGACTGACTCGGTCCGAGCTGGGAGATTCGGAAATCATCTTCTCCAAATCACCGAGGTTGGCCTTGGCGACAGCGACTCCGCTCCCTTGACTGCCGATGGATGACATAGATATTGCCTTCAATTTCCCATTCATGTTGCGGTTAAAGGTAATTTTCGACAAGTTACTTGAGTACTTTGCGCTTCTTGGACTTTCTCCGCGGGCACTTGTAATGGTGTCTTCGATTGTTCGGATTCATTAATTTCCGGTGATTCGCGGCACAATTCCACAGGCGTTCGCGTTATATTTAAATACATAATCGTCGCAAGACAATAGAGGAATGTGTATGTCGCTGATGTACCACGTGAGACCATTCCCACATTTAGTGTCAGTAAGGAGTAACTATGCCTCGAAAAACAAACGGAAATACGACCACTACTCGTAGCAAAAAAACCGCAGGCTCGGTTCCGCCTGCGGAGCTGCAGATTGCGCCCGAAATTGCCAAGGACGCCTCGAAAGAAGTTCCGAAGAATGGAAAGTCGGCCAACGTTGTTCCCATAAATCTGAATCTCGAAGACCAGATTCGCCGCCGCGCCTATGAACTGTATGTGGAGCGCAGGGCAACTGCTGGCAGCGAAAGTGGCAATGAACATCAGGATTGGTTGATGGCCGAGCGGGAGATTCGTTCCCGCCAGAGCGGGCAAGAGCAGGCGTTCGGTGTAGCCGTCGGCCAAGTCCGACGCTAGATTCTGGCGTCTTTCCTCTCAAGGCGGCGCCATGTGGTCTGCTTTGACCCGGCGTTGAGTAGGCACGCAGCGGAGCTACTGCTGGACAGTCTGAATCAGCGCAGGCCTCACCTGTTCATGCTGAATTTCGGAGGCATCCCACGCGCCGCCCAGAGCTTTCACCAGATAGACCGCCGTGGTCATCTGTTGGCCGAGCAACTGTGTCGCCAACCGTTCATTCGTCAGCAGAGTTGATTGCGCCGTAATAACATCGAGATAAGTTGTAACTCCGCCAACGTAACGGTCGTTGGCGAGTTGGAGTGCACGCCGCGAGTCGGCCACGGCTGCCTGCTGCGTTTTTGCTGCCTGGTCAAGCAGCGCCAGACCTGATAGCCCGTCTTCCACCTGCTGAAACGCCTCCAGTACCGATTCGCGATAGTTGGCGACGGATTCGTCATACGCCGCGCGAGTCGACGCCAGATTGGCACGATTCCGGCCGCCATTAAAAATTGGCTGCAGAAGGTCTCCCCCGAGCGACCACAAAGCGCTGGGCCCGCTCAGCAGTGTAGCAATATCGCGGCTCTGCCATCCGGCGCCGCCCGACAGCGTGATATGGGGATAAAACGCAGTCATGGCTATACCCACCTGCGCGTTCTCAAGAGCCATCTGGCGCTCACTGGTGGCAACGTCGGGTCGGCGCTCCAGAATCTCCGACGGAACTCCGGTGGGAATAGCGGGAGGCGCGTTATCTAATGGTTCCACCGGTAAGCTGAAAATCGATGCGGCCTTGCCCGTCAGTACGGCGATGGCATGTTCGTATTGCGCGCGTTGTTGCAGCACGAGCTGAAGCTGCGTCGCAGTTGAATCCAGAACCGCCGCCTGCTGCGCAACTTCCAGTCCGTTCGCAACCCCGCCTTCATGACGATGGTTGACCAGATCCATTCCTTTTTGCTGGATTTCGACCGAGTCCTTCACCACTTGAGCTTCGCGATCAAGTTCGCGCAGATTGAAATAATCGGCCGCGAGTTCAGCCGTCAACACCAGCCGCACATTTTCCAGATCGGCAGCGCTCGCCTGCAATGAAGCGTTGGCCGCTTCCAGAGTGCGCCGGACGCGCCCAAACAAATCCAGTTCGTAGCTAACGCTAAACGGGACGGTAAAATCATTCTCCGTGTCGGTGGTGACAGTTTGAACCGTGCCGCCCTCGAGCGGCCGGTTCCCGGAAAGACGAAAGCGCTGGCCGCCGGGATCGGTGTTGACCACGGGAAAATAAGCCGAGGATGCGATTCGCGCCTGCGCTCGCGCCTGCGCCAGACGATCCTGCGCGGCCGACAGCGACTGATTCGCCTGCAGCACATCCTGCTCCAACCGGTCGAGCTGCGGATCATGAAATATCTGCCACCACGCGCCCTTCGGGATTGCGTCCTTAGGAGCGGCGGCTTGCCACGGCCCTTCACCCTTCCACGTGTCGGGAACCTGTGCGGTGGGGCGCTTATATCTTGGACCTACGGTACAGCTCAGACTGCCGGCCAAGCTGCAAGCCAGGAGTAGCGCCGCGAAGATCCGAGTGCTTCTTAACTTAGAATTAATGACCATTAATGACCAATGACAATCGCTTCACGAGCGACTATCTCCGGCGCCCGGCTTGTTGACATGTACTTGCTGGCCCTCCTCGAGTGAGTCGGAGGGATTCACGACGATCTGATCGCTCGCCTCAATGCCACCGAGAATTTCGAGGGTTGCGCCGAAGTCGCGGCCAATGCTGATCGGGCGCAAGTGAACTTTGCCATCCTTGTCGACGACCGCAACTTGCGCTCCTTCGGCGCGGAACAGCATGGCATTTACTGGAATCGTAATCCTCGGAACCGACGTGCCAGTGGCAAAGTGCACCTGGCCGAACGAACCCGAGAGCAGCTTGCCGTCTTTGTTGGGAACGTCCACTTCGGTGTTCAGCGTGCGTGTCGCGGGATCGATCGCATCGGCCGTGCGCACCACCGTCCCCACAAATTTCTGGCCGGGAAACTCTTGCAGGGTGACGTTCGCCTTCATTCCCGCTTTTATGTTCGGGGCATACGCTTGCGGAACGCTTACGTAAACGCGGAGCGGATCTATCCGAGCGATATCAAACAGCTCTTTGCCCGTAGCTTGCGCTCCGGAATTAATGAGCGCTCCGGGATCGACATTACGTTTCGTGAGGACTCCGGAAAACGGCGCGTAGACGTTCTTGAAAGATTCAAGTTGTTCGAGGCGCCGTACATTCGCGTCGGACGCCGCCAGGTTGGCCAGCGCCTGCTGATAGCCGCTCGCTTGCTGGTCGGCCTCCTGCTGCGACACTGAGTCGGTCTTTCGCAGATTCGCCCAGCGGTCGGTGGAAATCTTCGCCAATGCCAGCGCCGCATTGATCTGCTCGCGAGTGGCGCGCGCCTGGGAAAGTTCCTGATCGACTTCGGGAGTATCAATCGCGGCCAGCAGTTCGCCCTTCTCGACCTTGCTGCCGATATCTTTGTACCAGCGCAAGAGGTAGCCGTTGGTGCGGGCAAAGATTGGAGACTCGATGAAGGCCTGCAAATTTCCGGGGAGTATAAGCTCATCGTTGCCCGGATCGAGCTGCGGTTGCACCACGGCAACGGTCGGAACGGCGATCGCATCCGTTTCTTTGGCCAGCGCGTCGGACTCGCTCTTACGATTGACGAAGGTCACTACGCCAGCGGTGATCAGGACGAGCAAAACAGCTCCTATCAGAGTCTTTGCCCTCCCCGCCGGAGCCGACCCTGCCGCACCTGGCTGATAGTTGCCGGGAGGAACGGGATCTGAAGAGACGTGGCGAATCTCGTGCTGCTCGCTGGTTCCGGGTGGCAGTTGCACTGGCATAATGTCGATCTCCGACTTCTTACTTATCACTTATTTGCTTCCGCCAGCCGCTTCTCGCGGCGCCCATGAATGATGGTAAATACACTGGGCACAAAGAATAATGTCGCCACCGTGGCGAAAAGCAGGCCGCCAATCACGGCGCGGCCTAACGGCGCGTTCTGCTCGCCACCCTCGCCGAATCCCAAAGCCATGGGCACCATGCCGATAATCATGGCGAGCGCCGTCATGATCACGGGACGCATGCGCGTGTAACCGGCCTCGAGCGCCGCCTGCAGTGCGGGCGCTCCGGCGTCCATCCGATCGCGAGAAAATGAAACCACCAGAATCGAATTCGCGGTTGCCACGCCCATGCACATGACCGCGCCCGTCAATGATGGAACACTGAGCGTGGTACGCGTGATCAGCAGGAACCAGCAGATACCCGCCAGCGCTCCCGGCAACGCCGTGATGATGATGAATGGATCGAGCCACGACTGGAAGTTGACCACGATTAAAAGATAGACGAGCACGATCGCTCCCAGTAAGCCGACTCCCAGCCCGAAGAATGAAGAATGCATGGTGTCGATTTGCCCACGCACCACGATGCGTGTTCCCCGTGGCAGATGATCCTGAAACGGTTTCAGCGCCTTCATGATGTCGGATGCGACCCCACCCAGGTCGCGTCCCTGCGTGCTCGCATACACATCGATCACCGGCTGCACGTTGTAATGGTTGACCACGGCTGGTCGCGCCACCGGTGTAAGCTGCGCCAGATTACCGAGCACCTGCGGAGTCGTCTGCGGGGTCCCACTCGTCACGGGCGTATTCATCAACTCCTGCAGCGACGTCATCTTGTACTGCGGCGTCTGAATGGCGATGGGATAGGTCACTCCATTTTTTGGATTCAGCCAGTAGTCGGGCGTCGTTTGCGAACTTCCGCTCAAACTGATCAGCACACTTTGCGCGACATCCTGGGCATTGAGCCCAACCTGGTTGATGCGGGTTCGATCCATATCGAGATAAAGAGTGGGCAGACCCAACATCTGTTGCACGTGTACGTCGGCCGCTCCGGGAATCAGGCGCAGGCGATTTGCAATTCTCTGTCCGATGTCATAGCTCGTACGCATATCCGCGCCCATGATCTGAATGTCGACCGGCGCCGGCAACCCGAAATTAAGAATCTGCGAAACGATATCGGCGGGCTGGAAGAAGAACTCCACGCCGGGGAAACGTGTCGGCAACTCGCGCCGCAACCTGCGGATGTAGCCCGCCGTAGGGTGATGATGTTCCGGATCGAGCGCGATCAAAATCTCCGCATCGTTGGTCCCAATCACGCCCGAGCTGGCATAGGAGAGATTGATGCCGGAGTAAGGGACGCCGATGTTGTCGAGCATGGTCTGCATCTCTTCCTTCGGAATCTCGCTGCGCAGAACCTGCTCGACTCCGTCGCAGAGCCGCGCCGTCTCTTCCACTCGCAGCCCGGGTCGGGCGCGAAAATGGAGGCGAATCAAGCCCGCATCCACCTGCGGGAAGAAATCCTGCCCCAGAAAAAAGACCAATCCCAAGGATAAAACGCAGAAAACCACAAAGCACACCGCGAATAATCCGCGGTGTTCGAGCGTGGTCTCCAGTAACTGCTGATAGGCGCCGCGGAAACTTTCAAATCCGCGTTCAAATCTCCGTTGCAATTTTACGAACGGGTTCCTCGTCTCTGCCGCCCGGTGCTCGTGTCCCCGCATGATAAACATCACCATCGTCGGAATCAGGGTTCGGGACAAAAGATAGGACGCCAGCATGGCGAAGCACACCGCTTCCGCCAGCGGGACGAAAAGAAACCGCGCCACTCCGGCTAGAAAGAACATCGGCACAAACACGATGCAGATGCAGAGGGTCGACACCAGTGCAGGCACCGCAATCTGTTGCGCACCGTCGAGGATCGCCTGCTTCATCTCTTTGCCCATGGCCAGATTGCGCTCGATGTTCTCGATTTCGACCGTGGCATCGTCCACCAAGATGCCCACCGCCAGCGCCAATCCTCCAAGCGTCATGATGTTGATGGTCTGACCCAATGCGCTCAGCAGAATGACGGAGACAAAAATAGATAAGGGAATCGAAACCGCGATGATCACGGTCGGCCGCCAATCGCCGAGGAAGATCAGAATCATTGCGGCGGTAAGGCAAGCGGCGATGAGGCCTTCCCGCACCACACCATCAATCGACGCGCGCACGAAAAGCGACTGATCGAATAGCGCCTTAATGTTGAGTTCGGGAGGCAGAGATTGTGCCGCAATCGGCACGATCGCCTTAATGTCCTTGACCACGGTCAGGGTGGAGGCGCCGCCCAGTTTGAACATGGACATCAGCACGCCGCGGGTGCCATCCTGCCGGACGATATTGGTTTGCGGTATAAACCCGTCGCGCACATGCGCCACATCGCGAAGGTAAAGAGTGGCCGAGTTCGTAGTCTTTACCGGCAAATTGTTGAGGTCGGCGATGCTGCGCGGACTGCCGTTCAACTCCACGTTGTACTCGGTCGGCCCGATCTTGGTCGTCCCCGCCGGCAGAATCAGGTTTTGCGCAGCCACCGCGTTGACAATGTCGTTGGGCGACAAACCATAGGCCTGCAGTTTAGCGATATCCAGGTCCACCTGGATCTGACGCGGCTTGCCGCCGAAAGGATAGGGCGTGCCCGCGCCCTGCACCGTGCTCAATTGTGTACGCAAAAAATTCTGCGCCAAATCGAATACCTGCTGCTCCGGAAGCGTTTTGCTGCTCAAGCCCAACTGCACCACCGGCGTCGAAGATGCCGTGTAGGTGATGACCAGCGGTGGAGTCGTGCCCACAGGCAGACTGCGCAGCGCCGTCTGACAGATCGCCGTCACTTGCGTTACCGCCATCGCAATGTTCACGTTGGGCCGGAAAAAAATCTTGATCACCGCGATTCCATTGAGCGACTGCGATTCCTGGTGTTCAATGTCATTCACCGTGACGGTGAATCCGCGCTCGGAGTTGGTCACGATCCGGTCCGCCATCTCACTCGGCGAGAGGCCCGTATAATTCCACACCACGCTAACCACGGGGATATTGATGTCAGGAAAGATGTCGACCGGCGTACGCAGAATAGTGACCGGCGTCAGAATGATGATGAGCAGTGCCATCACCACGAAGGTATAAGGACGGCGAAGCGCTAATGCGACTATCCACATAAGACTGACAAAATCAGACTAGCAAACTGCTGTTGCTAAAACCTGAAAAGGGAAAACAACACCCCTCCCGTTTGAGCCCCAAATCCCACCTCAATTGTCGACGTATGAAATTAAGATTCAAAACAGTACGTATCGGATTTAAATTATAATAGACTTCAGCCATGGCTCAAAACCACATTCGGTCCGCCCCTGCACGGAACGGAAGTAATGGACGAAATGGCAGCAATGGAACTGCTCCGAAACGGGCGCCCGGGCGTCCGCGCAGCGAAGAATCGCGGCAGTCGATCCTGAGCAGCACTCTGAAACTGCTGAAACAGGAGGGCGGTTTCGGCGATCTCAGTATCGAGGCCATCGCCGCCGACGCCAACGTGGGCAAAACCACTGTCTACCGTTGGTGGCCGACCAAAGGTGCGCTCGTCGCCGACGCGTTTTCGGCTAGCGCCGAGCAGGAACTCCAATTCCCGAATACCGGTTCCGTCTATACCGACATGAGATTACAGATGCGGGGACTCATCCGCATCTTCCGTTCGCAGCGGGGGAAGGTCGTGGCGGCGTTGCTGGCAGGAGGGCAATCCGATCCCGAGTTGCTCGAGGCCTATCGCGACCGATTCCTGTGGCCCAGACGCAGACAGGCCTATCAAACTTTGCAGCGTGGCGTTGATCGCGGAGAACTGCCCGCCGACAGCAACTTCGACCGCATTCTCGACACGCTCTATGGTCCAATTCTAATGCGCTTTCTCATTCGCCACGTTAAGCTCGAGGAGAGCTTCGCCGACGAAGTCTGCGGACTGGTGCTAACAGGTCGGGATCACAAAGCAGGGCGTTAGTCTCTGCCCGAGGCCTGAGAACTGGATTTTCGGCTTCGTCGTGCCATCTATTTCTCGGCTTCGCGGTGCCACAATAAGGTCTCCGGCTTCAGCCGCAAAGCGGCGCAAGAATGCAGCCCCCGGCGCAAGCCGTGGGTAAGAAAGTGGGAGAACAGCAAGCCCCGAAGGGGCGAAAGAGCAGTTACCACGCATTGCTCGTTAGAGCCCAGTTTACGCCCAAATCATTCACCTGCCGAAACTTACCGTTCGATCATTAAATTCTGCCAATCCCTGCTCAACCTTGCGCGAATCGGCCGCCAGGGTTAGTATTGAAATACGACCGAAACAGTCGGAGTTCTATGCGACCATATTGGTCGGTATTTGCCGTATGCTGAAGCTGACAAAAAAAGCGGATTACGGTCTCATGGCCATGAAGCATCTGGCGGAGCATGCGGACCAGGGCGCATGTAGCGCCAAGGATGTCGCCGAGGCCTACGGCATTCCGCAAGAGGCGCTTGCCAAGATCCTGCAGCGCTTGGCAAAAGTCGGTTTAATTCGCTCGCAGCATGGCATAAACGGCGGCTACACGCTGACGCGCGATCCCAAGACGATTTCCGCCTTCGAAGTAATCAAAGCGATCGACGGTCCGTTGTTCATTACCTCCTGCGTAACCGTGCGCGGCGAATGTGGGCAAAGCGATCGTTGCACCATTCGCGAACCACTGCGCAAGGTAAATGAAAGCATCGAGCAGGTTCTCAAGAACATCAAAATTTCTCAGATGAAAGAAGAGCCGGAAGTTCTCCACGTCCACGAACATATCGATAAGACAGCGACCAAGAAGCCGGCGGAGTTGGTAACGATTTCGTAAGCACAGGTTTTGGGTAGGGCGCGGCTTCAAGAGCCAGCCCTGAGCGGCGCCGAAGGGTGCCGTTCGAAGCAGCAAAATTCGGGGCTTTAGCCCCTGAGGGATAGAGTTTAGGAGACAGCGATCATGAGCACGAAGACGGCGACCCCAACCAGCAGGGAAAATGACAACGGGCAGCACGCGAATCCCAACGGGATCAAGCTGCCGATTTACATGGATAATCACGCCACCACCCCCATGGATCCGCGGGTGCTCGAAGAAATGCTGCCCTACTTTATGGAGAAGTTCGGCAACGCCGCCAGCCGTAACCATCCCTTCGGATGGGCGGCGGAAGAAGCGGTCGAACTGTCGCGCGAACGAATCGCCAAGCTGATCGGCGCGTCCGCGAAAGAAATCATCTTCACCTCCGGCGCCACCGAAAGCGACAACCTCGCCATCAAAGGCGTCGCCGAGATGTATCGCGAGAAGGGCAACCACATCATCACAGAGGTCACCGAACACAAGGCCGTGCTCGACACCTGCAAGCATCTGGAGAAACTCGGTTTCCGCGTCACCTATCTGCCCGTGCAGAAAGATGGTCTGATCGACCTCGACGACCTGAAGCGCGCCCTGGACGACAAGACAATTCTGGTCACAATCATGGCCGCCAATAACGAAATCGGCGTCCTGCAGCCAATCGCCGAAATCGGCAAGCTCTGCCGCGAACGCGGCGTCGTCTTCCACAGCGATGCGGTGCAGGCAATCGGCAAGGTTCCGGTCGATGTCAACAAGATGAACATCGATGTCGCCTCGATCACTGGACACAAGCTCTACGGGCCGAAAGGTGCGGGCGCCCTTTACGTGCGGCGTAAAAATCCGCGCGTGCAGTTAGTGCCGCTAATTGATGGCGGCGGCCACGAGCGCGGCATGCGTTCGGGAACGCTCAATGTCCCCGGCATCGCCGGCCTAGGCAAGGCTTGCGCGATCGCGCAGGAAGAAATGACGCTGGAATCCCGCAAGATGGCTGCCATGCGCGACCGCCTCAGAGACAGCATCATGAGCCGCCTCGACGAGGTCTATATCAACGGATCGTGGGAGCATCGCCTGCCCGGCAACCTGAACATCAGCTTTGCCTACGTGGAAGGCGAATCACTCTTGATGGGCATCAACGATATCGCAGTTTCCAGCGGATCGGCATGCACCTCTGCGACGCTTGAACCATCTTATGTGCTGAAAGCGCTTGGCACCGGCGACGATCTGGCGCACAGCTCGATCCGCTTCGGCATCGGACGTTTCAACACCGAAGCTGAAATCGACTACGTTGCCGATCGCGTTGTCGAAACCGTAACCCGTCTGCGCGAACTCTCGCCGCTCTACGAAATGGCGAAAGAGGGCGTTGACCTGAAAAGTGTGAAGTGGGCCGCAGAAGCGCACTAAGTTTCGCATCAGGGCATCGCTTTAGCGATGCCGCAAGCGTTCGAAGTCAGACGCCCCTTTTAGGGGCTGGGTAATAAAATTTTCCAAGGAGATAGCAAATGTCATACAGCGATAAGGTAATCGATCACTACAACAATCCGCGCAACGTCGGCTCCATGGATAAAAAAGACGCCGACGTGGGCACCGGCCTGGTCGGCGCGCCCGAGTGCGGCGACGTGATGAAGCTGCAGATCAAAGTGAATCCGCAGACCAATGTCATCGAAGACGCCAAGTTCAAGACCTTCGGCTGCGGCTCGGCGATTGCATCCTCGTCCCTCGCGACCGAGTGGGTCAAGGGCAAAACGATCGACGAGGCGCTTGCGATCAAGAACACCGAGATCGTGAAGGAATTGGCCCTGCCGCCAGTAAAGATTCACTGCTCCGTGCTCGCGGAGGACGCGATCCGCGCCGCCATCGGCGACTGGAAGAAGAAGCAGGAAACCGTGCGTCCCGCCGCAGTGCGAGCAGAAGTGCAGGCTGCGCAGTAGCTCGGACGGTTCCGGAATTGTCATCCCGAGTGGAGCGAGGGATCTGCATTTTGCGGCGAGCTTCAGCTCCGTCGTCGCTCGGAACGACACGCGATGACACTAAGGTGAACGCAGGGTCATGGAACAAGTAGTCAAAGACGAAGCTCCGAAAGTTCAGCCTGTCGTGCCCAAGGCTCCGGCCAAGGGCATTCAGGTGACCGACAACGCGCTCAACAAGATTCGCTCGGCCATGGTGAAAGAGAACGTTTCGCCGGAGCAGGGCGGCCTTCGCTTGGGCGTGCAGGGCGGAGGATGCTCTGGCCTGAGCTATAACATCCGTTTCGATACGCAGCCGCGCGAACGCGATCGTGTGTTTCAGTACGGAGACGTCCGGGTTTTCGTCGATCCGAAGTCGTTCATCTATCTGCACGGGTTGACCCTCGATTACCAGGAAACCCTGATGCAACAGGGCTTCGTGTTCGTGAATCCGAACTCGACCAAGTCCTGCGGTTGCGGCAGTTCTTTCTCGTAGGGTACGTGTGGCGCGGGCGCCCTCGCCCGCGAGGCGATCGGCTGGAACTCAGACAGTAGTCAGGGCGGGCTAAGCGCTCGCCCTAAATTTTGTTATGGCAAATGTGGAATCGAACTCGCCATTGATTATCTCCGCGCAATTGCCCGCAGACGTGACCCCCAGTTGCTGGTCATGCGGCACGATGCGCGCGGTGCACTTCTGTCGTTCGTGCGGCAAGGTGCAACCGCCAACGCCAGTAGATTACTTCACCTTCTTCGGATTTCCACGCAAGCTCAACCTGGACTCCGCCACGCTCGAAAAAGAATTCTATGCGCTGAGCCGCCGCCTTCATCCCGATGTCTTCGGACAAGCCAATGATCAAGAGCGCGCTTGGAGTCTCGAGCAAAGTTCGATGCTCAACGACGCGTATCGCGCCCTGAAAGATCCCATCAAGCGCACCGAATATCTGTTGCGGCTCGAAGGCATCGAACTGGAAGAGCAATCGAAGCAGGCAACCGAAAAGGCGCGCGCTGCCGGAGAACTGAAAAAACAAGTCGTGCCGCCCGACCTTCTCGAAGAAGTGTTCGAACTCAACATGCATCTGGAAGAATTGCGGATGCAGAAAAAGATGGGCGAGGACGATCCCGCCTTGTTAGAAGAGATCGGCAAGGCCAAACTTTCGCTGGAAGAAAAGCACGACGCTCTGTTGAACGAACTCAAGACCGAATGGAAAAAGTGGGACGAATCGGAAGACGAAGCCGCTCGGCGAAAAGCGCTCGACAAAATGCTGGACGTGCTCAATCGCAGAAACTATATCCGCAACCTGCTGCGGGATGTAAACGAGGCAATGGAAGGCTAGGTCAGAGGTCAGATTGCAGAGGTGAAAACCAAAGCCAGACCCACCTCTGCAATCTAACCTCCGCAATCTCTCAATGGCAACTGACCACATCGTCGGCATCGATCTCGGCACCACGAACTCTCTCGTGGCTTACATGCAGGGTGATTCCCCCATCGTCATCCCCGGAGAAGACGGACTGAATCTCGTCCCCTCCGTCGTCGCGCTCGCGCTCGATGAGAATGAAAAAAATCAAGTCATCGTCGGCAACGCCGCTCGCCGCTATCTGATCGAAACGCCCGAGCGGGCCGTCTATTCCATCAAACGCCTCATGGGCCGCGGCCTCGAAGATGTACAGGACGAACTCAAGCTATTTCCCTTCCAGTTGGCCGACGATCTTCACCAAGGCGAAGTTCTCCGCATCAAGATCGGCGATCGAACCTACACTCCGCCAGAAATCTCGGCGCTCATCCTCCGCCAACTGAAGCGCAACGCCGAGCGCTTCTTCGGAGCGCCTGTAACCCAGGCCGTCATCACCGTCCCCGCGTATTTTAATGACGCACAGCGCCAGGCCACGAAAGATGCCGGCCGCATCGCCGGCCTGAATGTCTTGCGCCTGGTCAACGAACCGACCGCAGCCTCGCTGGCCTATGGCCTGGACAAAAAGAAAAACGGAATTGTCGCAGTCTACGATCTCGGCGGCGGCACCTTCGACGTTTCGATTCTCAAGCTGCACGACGGAATCTTCGAGGTAATCGCCACCAACGGCGACACCCATCTTGGCGGAGACGACATTGACAATCTGCTGATCGCTATCGCCATCGACGATATTCGCGGCGATCTCGGACTCGATTTGCGCAAGGACACACGCCGCAACAGCGAATCCCTGGCCCGTATCCGCAAAGCGGTGATCGAAGCGAAAATCGCTCTCTCGTCGCAGCCGTCGGCCAAACTCGACGTCGAATTGCCCGATGGAAGGAAATACCAGCGCGAAATCTCCGTTGCGATGTTCGAACAAATGATCCAGCCGATCATCGACCGCACCGTCGGCCCCTGCAAGCAAGCGCTGAAAGATGCCGGACTAAAGCCTGAGCAAATCGACGAAGTCGTGCTCGTCGGTGGCTCGACGCGCATCCCAAAAGTTCGCCGCCTGGTGCAGGATCTTTTCGGACGCGTCCCGCACTCCGATCTAAATCCCGACGAAGTTGTCGCACTAGGAGCAGCAGTGCAGGCGCACATCCTCGGCGGCGGCTCCGAAATCACTCAAGACATGCTGCTGCTCGATGTAACCCCGCTGTCCCTCGGAATCGAAGTTGCCGGCGGCGTGACCGACAAAATTATCCTGCGCAACTCGACCGTCCCGGCTTCGGCGACGCAGCATTACACGACACAGGTTGACGGCCAGACCAATGTCGCGATTCATGTTTTGCAGGGAGAGCGCGAACTGGCGCGCGACTGCCGTTCGCTGGCGCGCTTCGATCTCAAGGGCCTTCCTCCGATGATGGCCGGCATGCCGCGCATCGAAGTGAAGTTTCTGATCGACGCAAACGGCATCCTGCGCGTTTCGGCGCGCGAGCAGCGCAGCGGTAAAGAGGCCGAAATCGACGTTAAGCCGACCTATGGCCTGACCGACGAGCAAGTCGAAAATATGTTGCTCGAGTCATACGATTACGCCGAAGAAGATTTCCGCCAGCGTCAAGTTATCGAAGCAAGGCGTGAAGCCGAGACCATCCTGACGGTGCTGGCGAAAGAGAAAAAGAATCAGGCTTGGCGCGAACTCGACGGCGACGAACGCCGCAAGATCGAGACATTGGAGAAATCTCTCGTCGACGTAAGAGACGGTGATGACTATCACGCGATCCGCGCGGGCATTGACTCACTCAATCAGTCCACGATGCATTTTGCGGAACTGATGATGAATACTGCCGTCACGACTGCGCTCAAGGGAAAGTCGATGGATGACGGCGATCTGGAAGAAGGCCCTCGATCAGGCCATCCAGTGGCGAAGGCAGATTTTGAATAGGGGACAAACGACTTATGTCTGACGAAAAAACACACGCAACCGGAGCCACCACCATGGATGCTCCCCCCGCCGAAAATAACGAAAACACAGTCGAGGTCACCTTTCTGCCCGAAGGCAAGACGGTAACCTTCGAACACGGCAAGCTACCGTATAAAGATCATGGCAAAGAAGAATCGCTGCTCGACGTCGCCTTGAATTTCGGCGTCCATCTCGATCATGCCTGCGGGGGCAACTGCGCCTGCACCACCTGCCACGTCTGGGTCAAAGAAGGCGCCGACCTGATCTCCGAGATGGAAGACGACGAAGCCGACAAGCTCGATATGGCCGCCGATCTTCAGTTAAACTCACGCCTCGGATGCCAAACGGTAATCAAGAAACCGGGTAAGCTGGTGGTAGAAATCCCAGCCTGGAACCGGAATTACGTTTCAGAAGAGCACTAGAAGGAAACGGGAAGGGCACGACTTCAGTCGGGCCGTGAACCAGCAACAGAGGATCGGCTTCACAGTCTGCTGAAAAGCGCGCCTTGTTCCTGCTTTTGGGTGGCGCAGCGGTTTACCGCTGCGATAAAAGAGATTTGTTTTCAATGACGGCTTCAGCCGCTGAGGGCGCATGCCCTATCGCATCATAGTAAAGCTAGCTTTTCTTGAAGGAATTCACTATGCCTAAAGAACTTATGTGGAGCGATGCCGACGATATCGGAATTCTGCTCTCCGAAACTCACCCGAAGGTCGACCCTCTCGCGGTTCGCTTCACCGACCTGCACAAGTATGTAACCGCGCTGCCCGATTTCAAAGACGATCCGGCAAAATCGAACGAAGCGAAGTTAGAAGCGATCCAAATGGCATGGCACGCCGAGGTTCTCGACCGCACCCAGGGGTAGCGCGACCGTTCCGCAAGCGTCATATCGCCCGACGTGAGCAATGAGTGCTGACGCTGATTTCGTCACCTACATCAGATGGCGTAAAATCGCGGCGTGGCGTTTGATCGAGACCAGATCGAGGCAAGACTCGCGCTCAATCTCATTGCTTCTGCCGAAATGCCGCAGATCGCATTGGGTGCCTTAGAAGCAGGTCTGGACGGCAAGGCAATAAGGCGCTTGGCTGTTCTCGAACACCCTACCTACTTCGAGGTTGCCGAGGTGCTTCCCCGTTTGACGCAGGAACTGGGTCTGACTCAGATTCCGATTGGAGAGGCGGCTGTCTGCGTGGCGAAGCAGATTGCCCGAGAGATTCTAAACAGCGGAGATGATCCGCTTAGGCACATTCGTGATTTTGAGTCGCTGTGGATTCGCTCAGACTATGCGGATCAAATCAGCGCCTTGGGAACTTTATACGACGACGTATGGATCGCGCAGTCTACAGGCCATTCTGACGAGGAGACTCGCAACTGGGTCAAATCCATCCTCAAGGACTTTGTGCAATAGCCTGATGTCAGTTGGCCTAGCATCCTGATATTGCCAGCCAGCGGTTCCCTTAACAATCGCAAAGCATTCCCTACCGCGCCCCGACCGTACTTGGTGCCAAATCCTCGATGCTAGCCTCGCGCAGAAACTTCGCCGCCTCCTCGGGCGGCGTGGGATTAATATAGAAGCCCGTTCCCCATTCAAAACCCGCCGTCTTCGTGAGCTTGGGCATGAATTCAATGTGCCAGTGATAATACTCATTCGTCGGATCCTGCACCGGCGAGGAATGCACCACCAGGTTGTATGGAGGATTGTCGAGCACACGATCCGCTTTCATCAGCAGAGACTTGAGCGACTTCGCCAGATTCTCAAACATGTGCGACGACGAATTTTCAAACGCCGACTCGTGGCGTTTCGGAAGGATCCATGTCTCAAATGGAAAACGCGGCGCATACGGCGCAACCGTCAGGAAGTCTTCATTCTCACCCACCACGCGAATGCCATTGTCTGTTTCCTGCCGGATGATGTCGCAAAAAACGCAGCGCTCTTTATAGATGTAATATTGTTTTGCTCCCTGCAACTCCTCCGCCACGTAAATCGGCAGAATCGGCAGCGCGATCAGCTGCGAATGAGCGTGCTCGAGCGAGGCGCCTGCTGCTTCTCCATGATTCTTGAAAAGCAGAATGTACTTGAATCGCCGGTCTTTCTTCAGATCGAGAATGCGATCCCGGAACGCCCAGAGAACATCTTCAATTCTTTTCGCGGGAAGCGATGCCAGCGTGGCCGTGTGGTCGGGCGTTTCGATGACGACTTCGTGAGCGCCGATCCCGTTCATCTTGTCGAACATGCCTTCGGCCTGCTTATTCAACGTGCCCTCGATGCCGAGCGCGGGGAACTTATTGGGAACGACGCGGATAGTCCAGCCCGGAGTGTCTTTCGGCGGCGTACTGCCGTTGGCGGCAGGCCGATACGCCAGAATCTCCGGCGGAGTCTTGCTTTCGTTGCCGTAGCAAAAGGGACAGAAGCCCCCCTTGATCTTCACTCCCTCACGGATAAAATCAGTCGGCCTTTTCGCGCGATCCGTAGAGATAATCACCCACCGGCCAACGATGGGGTCTTTTCTTAATTCGGGCACGTACTAAATCCTTTCAGTTGAAGTTCCTGAATCTGCGGTTTGCGGATTGCCGATTGTACGATATGGGAAACGCATTTTGAAACAGCTCGGATGCGGGCTGGTCAGGTCCGCGCTCATAGTATATGGCGAGCACATCGAAACGCCATGCGCAAGGAGCCCTGTGGCGCATGAAGTCACGCGCGACCAGCACCAGGTGCGTGCGTTTCGCCCGATCCACGGCTGCTTCGGCGGGTTTGACGTCGCGCGTCGTGCGAGTTTTCACTTCGATGACGCGCAGAGCATCGCCGTCCCAGCCGACCAGGTCGATTTCCCCTCGATGCTGCGGAGAGCGGAGGTTGCGGGCGATGATGGTGTAACCGCGCCGGCGAAGATAGAAATATGCTTCTTCCTCGCCTCGCCGGCCAGTTCGCAAGTGGGCGGCTGTCTGCTCCGGCAGGAAGCGTTTTAGCAGCAATCCAATCGAGGGCGCGCAGTGCGATTCGCGTCAGGCGTCCAGAGGACATGAATAACTCCAAATGGGAACTCCACGTCACCCTAGCCTGAGCGCGTCGAACGTTATGAGATGGTCAGCACCAAGCGTCCAGTGCAATTGCCGTTTTGCTTCGCATCAAACCCTGCAGCACCAGTCTTTGCCCCTGTTTTCGGTTGTTTAGCAAATCAAGGGCCAATTCCTGATAATCTGCTAACGTTCGGGCTGCTACCTCGTCTATTTCTCTGTAAGTGAGGTTTGATCACTTGTAGGGGACAGAGATAGACAATGCCGGCCGATTCCTACGCAGTAGCAATTACGGTTGGCGAGGTTTTCCGCCCTAGGCGGGCGGAACAGAGCGGCAACCAGAACCCCACGTCGTATGGGAATATGAGGGGCTCTTTGGCGGCGCAAGGCAACCGCATTGACGACACCAGTCTGATCCGTGAGGCGCAGCAGGGAAACCGTGCGGCCTTCGAGGTACTGGTGCGCCACTACGATCAGTCGGTGCTGCGGCTGGCGCTCCACCTCACCGGATCGGAATCGGACGCCCAGGACGTTTATCAGGAGGCCTTTCTCAAGGCCTACAAGAATCTGGGTAGCTTCCGCTTTGAGTGCTCCTTCTACACCTGGATCTATCGCATCGTGACCAACCTCTGCCTCGATCACCTGCGAAAACGGAACGTACGCAAGGAAGATGCACCGGTCGCGGTGGATGCCTCGGGCGAAGAGTACAGCCGAATCGAGCAGTTTGCCGATGCGCGCTCGGGAGCGAATCCTGAGCGCGATTTGATGCGGCGCGAGCTGGGACGAAAAATCGGCACAGCGCTCTCGGCGCTGACACCTCGCGAGCGCATGGTTTTCGAGTTGAAGCACTATCACGGTCTCAAACTGCGCACGGTCGGCGAGATGCTGAATACGACAGAAGAGACGGCGAAGAATACACTGTTTCGCGCGACGCAGAAACTGCGCGCCGCGCTGGCGGAGATGCGATGAGAGGGAACCACGAGCGTCGAGCTATGGCCTACGAGCGGTCAGTTTGCTCGCAGCTCGCAGCTCGTGACTCGAAGCAGCGGCAAGGAATCGGCCTCTTACTCCTTCCCGAGAAGGGATTGCAAAATGAAATGTGATTGGGTACGCCAGAACATCCTGTTCTACGTGTACAACGAACTCGAGGACGACGCCCGCTATGAGGTAGAGCAGCACCTGGCGCGGTGTCCGGAGTGCGCCACGGAACTGAAGGCGACGCGCAAATTGCACGCGACACTCTCGCAAATGCCCGTAGAGGAGCCGACTCCGAACCTGCTGGCGGCATCGCGTATGCGGTTGCAGGAGGCGCTCGAAACAACGCGCCCAGGCGGTTTGTGGCGGCGTCTGATTCTTGAGCCCGCCCTGTGGCTGCGCCAGATCCGCATGTCGCCAGCGCTGGCGGCGGCGATTTTCATCGTTGGATTTGGCGGGGGCATTGGCGCGACATATAACTTTGTATCCGCGCACGGCGGCGGCAACGGCGTGGTAACCAGCTCGCTTGAATCCGGCAGCGGAACCTCATCGACAAGTCAAACACTTGAGTCCTCCACCATCGCCGGCATCCGCTCCGTAACCCAGGAGCCAGGATCCAACCAAGTAAGCATTAAGTACGACACGGTTTCGACCCAGGAAGCGCAAGGCTCGCTGAACGACCAGCGCATCCAGCAACTGCTGTTGTATGCGGCGCGCAACAATTACAACTCCGGAGTACGCATGGATTCGGTTGACCTGTTGACCCAGGCACCCGACGACTCGCGTGTTCGGGAGGCATTGATGTATGCCTTGCAGAATGACACCAATCCGGGTGTGCGTCTGAAGGCGCTGGACGGGCTGAGTGGCTTTGTGCGGCAGGATCCGCAGGTACGGGATGGCGTGTTAAGAGCGCTGATCAGCGACACGAATTCCGGCGTTCGTCTGCAGGCTTTGCGGCTGGTCGAGCCAATGAAAATGGATGGCAACGTGCGATCTGTGCTGGCGCGGCTGGCGCAGACCGATCAGAACGTTTCCATTCGCACCCAGGCGCGTGCCATGCTGGCGCAAATGCCGGAGATGGATTAGGAAGGGTCGTTAGTCGATAGTCGTCGGTCGTTAGCAAACTGCTCGCGTCCGCCATGGATTCCGAACGACCAACGACGAGCGACCGACAACTAGTAGTTTAGGAGGACATTCATTGAAGCAAGCAATCAAACTCGCCAGCATAGCGGCAATGCTTACCGCGCTGGCATCTCTGGCTTTCGGCCAGGAAACGCGCGTGTATCGCGAAGGCAGCAACTGGGTGCAGGAAATGACCGGCGACCTCGGCGCGGCGAAGAACCTGCGCATGAAACTAGCCTCGGGTTCGGTGCGGGTTCAGGGCGGATCGCAGTCGGGAGTTACATACGTCATTCATCGTAAGGCCTATACATCTTCTGAACAGCAGGCGCGCCGTGAATTTGAATCTTACCGGGTCACCGCAATGGTCAAGGGAGACACGGCGTGGATCGTGGCGGAGTCGAACGGGCGGGATCGCAGGTGCTCCGATGATTTTGTTATCAATGTGCCACGGAATCTACTCGGCGCAAAGATCGAGACCGGTGGCGGCAATGTGAATGCGACCGGAGTGGCCGGACGTGTCGAACTTGAAAGCGGTGGTGGAAATATTCACGTGGACGATATCGGCGGCGACGTGGTTGCCGAAACGGGTGGCGGCACGATTGAAGTCGGCAGCGTGCAAGGCAATGTGAATCTGCAAACGGGCGGCGGAAACATCAAGATCGCATCCGCCAAGGGCGAGATCAAGGCGGAGAGTGGCGGCGGCAGCGTGGTTGTGCTCGCTGGCCTGCAAGGGGCGGTTCTGGAGACGGGCGGCGGCAGCATTCGCGTGGATAAGTGCAGCGGCCATGTGAAGGCTTCAACCGGCGGCGGCAGCGTGGACTTGGGTGAGATCGGTGGGCCGGCGGAAATCGAAACTGGTGCGGGCAGCATTCGGCTGGCTTCTGCGAATGGGCGTGTGCAAGCCCAGACCGGCGGCGGCAGCATTCAATTGGATGGAGCGACATCGGTGCAGGCAGAGACCTCGGCCGGTGGCATCATCGTCAAGCTGCTCTCGTCCTCCGGCGTCCACAGCAACTCGACTCTCGAAACTTCGGCCGGTGATATCACCGTCTACCTGGCGAACGATCTGGCAATCTCCGTCCGGGCAGAGATCGAATCCGCCAACGGGCACGGCATCCGCAGCGAATTTCCCGATATTCACGTTTCCAGCGAAGGCGGACAATGGGGGCCGAAGACGGTGACCGCCGAAGGTAAACTTAACGGCGGCGGCCCGGTCTTGAAGGTTCGTACAAATTCTGGAAATGTAAACTTTCGCCGTATCAGTCATTAGGACGGTCGTTGGTCAATAGTAGCTGGTCGTTCGCGAATCGCCGCATATCGCCGGCCTTCCCAGCGACGAACGACTATCGACCAACGACGGACAACCAACCACAGCTTCTCTCAGGAGGATTTATGATCTATCGCTTCCTGCTTGGCATATTTCTTTTCACGCTGGCCGCTCCGCTCGCCAGGAGCGCGCAACCAAGACAACTGGACTACGACAATGCCGGAGAAAATTGGAGCTGGGATTTCAACTCTGAAGAGGGAAGCGGTTCGTCATTCCTTGGCGTGGACATCGCCGACGTTTCCGCGGAAAGACTCAGCGAATTAAAGCTCAAAGAGGAGCACGGCGCCGAAATCATCATGGTCGACCAGGACGCTCCCGCCGGAAAGGCGGGCTTGCACGAACACGACGTTGTCCTGAGCCTTAACGGCACCGCCATCGACAGCGCCGCCCAGTTGCGCCGCATGATTAAAGAAACACCCCCAGGACGCGTCATCGCTCTCGGCATTAGCCGCGATGGCCAACCCATGACCATCAAGGTGCAACTCGCGGACCGTCGCAAGTCGATGGCATGGCAGCCCAAGATGCCAGACATGCCGAAGATGCCCGAAATGCCCACCATGCCCGACTTCGACTTTCCCGTCTCCGTAGTCGTCGTACACTCCTCGGCGCGCAGCGGTTTGATGGTCGAAAATATTACAGGTCAACTCGGCGACTTTTTTGGCGTCAAGGACGGCAAGGGCGTGCTGGTGCGCTCGGTCGAAAAAGGCAGCCGCGGGGAAAAGGCCGGGTTCCGCGCCGGAGATGTAGTCGTTAAGGTCAACAATCAGTCCGTGCACGACACGTCCGACTTCACGCACGCTCTGCGGTCGACTGCGGGTGATACTGCAGCGGTGACCGTGATGCGTGAAAAACGGGAGCAGAATCTAACGCTGACTCTTCCCGACAAAAAAGATTCCGGTAGCCTGCTCGAAGACACCTTGAATATCCCCGAGATATCGGCCGATACGGAACAGGCCATCAACCTCGCCCAGGAGGAAATTGCCCGCATCAACCCGGCAATCGTCGAGAAACTTCAGCACAACGCCGAGCGACCCGAGACCGCCAAAGAGAGGGAGAAGGAACGCGAGCAAAGGCAGCGAGAACGCCAGCAGAGAATGCAGGAATGGCAGCAGAATCTGCGCCGAGAGTTCTCTAGAAAATGGACAGAGATCTAGGATCGACAGTCGTTCGCGGT
>Ga0209008_1000118_pt1 | contig 39430 bp, 36 predicted proteins | sample JacPin_JW_Ref_O3_FD_187963 | JGI IMG/M metagenome (GOLD analysis project Ga0209008, IMG submission 187963) | Forest soil microbial communities from Algoma, Ontario, Canada - Jack Pine, Ontario site 1_JW_Ref_O3 (SPAdes) (version 2) | ecosystem: Environmental > Terrestrial > Soil > Boreal... | reverse complement strand
TTCAGCTCTTGGTGCGGCACGTAAGGAGGTACGTATACAAAATCTCCCGGTCCAGCCTCATCGACAAACTCCAGATGATTTCCCCAGCGAAAGCGTGCGCGGCCGCGCACGACATAGATCACGGTTTCGAGCTCGCCATGATGATGAGGGCCAGTCTTGGCATTGGGATGCACGACCACCGTTCCCGCCCAAAGTTTTTTCGCGCCCGCGCTGGCGTGCGAGATGGCTTCCGCGCGCGTCATGCCCGGAGTCTGTGGCGTGTTAGTGTCTAGTTCGCCGCTGCGAATAATGCGCAACCCGCACGTCTTCCAGTCCGGATCTGTATTTGAATTTGTCTGCTGCTTGCTCGAATGCGAATCACTCATGTCGGCCCCTTCCCTTACTCCTCCGGCTCCGCCACAAACCTGTATCCCACTCCGCGCACCGTCTGCAAATGTTTGGGACGCGCCGGGTCATCTTCGATATACCGTCGCAGCCGCACTACGAAATTATCGATGGCGCGCGTGTCCGTGTCTTCGTGCAATCCCCACACCTCTTCGAGAATCGCCTTGCGCGAAACCACCCGGCCTTCGCTCTGCACCAGATAGCGGAGAAACTCCGCCTCCATCACCGTCAAATGAATCGTGTTTCCCAGCGAGCGCAGTTCGAGTTCGGCAAAATCGATGGACTTGTCAGCGAAATCGAAACTATCTCTACCGGCTTCCTGATCTGCCGTCCGCCCTACGTCCACCGCTTTTCGAGACGTGGGATCCTCATCTGTTAGCTCCGCCCCCTTCATCCACACGCTTCGCCGCATCAGGCTCTCTAGCCGCGCGATCAGAATCGCCAGCTCAAACGGCTTGGGCAGATAATCGTCGGCGCCGGCGGCGAATCCCTGCAGCACATCTTCCGGACGCCCCCGCGCGGTTAGCATCAGAATCGGTACATAATTCTTTTTTTCGCGCAGCGAAGCCGCTACATCGAAGCCGCTCTTCCCGGGAAGCATCACGTCGAGAACCACGGCGTCAAAGCGTTCGCTTTTTTCGACCAGGCGCTCCAGCGCCGTTTCGCCGTCGGCAGCGACCTCGACCGAGTGCCCTTCGGCTTGCAAATTAAAGCGCAAGCCATCCGCGAGGTGGGCCTCGTCTTCGACGACCAGCACGCGGCTCATGCTACCGTCACCTTCCTCGGCAATTCGAGAGTCACGGTCGTCCCCTTGCCAGCGCCTTCGCTCTCGGCGAATACCCGCCCTCCGTGCTTGCGCGCGATCGAGCGCACGATAAATAATCCCAGCCCCGTGCCCTTTACCTGCGACAGCGAGCGCTGCGTCACCCGATAAAAACGTTTGAAGATTCGTTTCAATTCATGCTCCGGAATACCCACGCCGCGATCGCGCACCCGCAATACGATTCGCTTCTCGTCGGGAACGTCGAGTTCGACAGAAATGTGCACGCCATCGGGCGAGTACTTCACCGCATTATCCAATAGGTTCGAAACCGCGGTGCGCAGTTCCTCTAGATCGCCCATCACGCGCGCCCTGTCGCCATTTTGCAGCGATGCCCGATAGTCGAGGTCAGTCGCTTGCAGATGATGGCGAGTTCGCGCCAGTTCCATGCATTCGCGCACCACGGCATCGAATTCCACCGGCGTGCGCCGGGTGGCGCTCTTCTTTTGCGCGGCTTCGCCTGCCTTTAAGACCTGTTCGACGGTGTGCAGCAGGCGCTCGGTATCGACGAGCATCAAATCGTAGAATTGCCGCCGCTGCGGCTCCGCCACATCGAGGCGCTGCAAAGTTTGCAGATACAGCCGGATAGACGCAATCGGCGTTTTTAATTCATGAGTGACCGCGTTGATGAAGCTGTCATGCTGCTCATTGCGGCGAATTTCGCGGACCAGAAAAATCGTGTTGAGGACAAGACCGGCGACGATGGCGCCAAAGAAAATGATGCCGAGAAAGACCCGTATGCCCTCGCGCCAGTTGAGGATGATCCATCCGCTGCCAACCGCAAACGCCACCGCCGCCAGACAAACGCCCAGCGAGAGAAAAGTGTAAATCGCTTTCTGTCGGCTGATGATGCGCACAGGAGAATTCTAATCATTTCGCTGCCGGGACGCCGAAGTACGCCAAGAAATTCTGGAAAAAGAAAAACCGGAGAGTATTCTCCGGTTTCTCAGCGTCTCGGTGGTGAGCAGGATCTAGTCGTTGCCCGCAGCCGCTGCCAGCACCGCGGCCGCGTTCACATCGCGAACCAGCGCAGGCTTCGGTGGAAGCTTTTCGAGATCGACTTTGTACACGTGGCGCGCCAATCCCAGTTTTTTCAGCGCCCAGATGCCGTACCAGTTCATGTCGATTTCATACCAGCGCAAGCCGTGCCGCGCTGATACGGGATGCGCGTGATGATTGTTGTGCCAGCCTTCGCCAAAGGTTAACAACGCAATCAGAAAGTTGTTGGTCGAGAGGTCTTTGGTCACAAAGCGCCTCGTGCCCCACATATGAGTGATCGAGTTCACCATCCAGGTGGAATGCAGGCCGACTACGGTGCGGGCGAACACTCCCCAGAGCAGCCAGGGCAATCCCCCGATGGCATAAAGGATGACGCCGAGAATCACGTTTGACGTCCAGTGATACTTGGTCAGCCAGACGTGCACTTTATCTTTGGTCAGGTCGGGGACGTAACGGGCTAGCGTCGTGGTGTCGTGATGCATCGACTTGCCCATCAGGATCCATCCCATGTGCGACCACCACTTGCCGTCGATCGGAGAATGCGGATCGCCTTCATCGTCAGAAAACTGATGATGAATGCGGTGCGTCGCCACCCAGAAAATCGGCCCGCCTTCGAGCGCCAGCGTGGCGCACCAGGTCAGAAAATATTCCACCCACTTCGGAGTCTTGTATCCGCGATGCGTCAGCAGGCGGTGATAGCTCATGCCAATGCCGAGGCTGCCCGAAACCCACCATAAGAAAATAGCGACGAAAAATGCCGGCCAGGTAAAGAAAAATAATGCCGCAACCGCACCCACATGAAACAGGCCCATGGCAATCGCCGTACCCCAGTTGAAGCCATCGCGGTTGGCGCGTTCGCGACGGTTGGTGCCTTCTCCCGTATCGCGCATTTCCTGGCTGGTCACTTCATAAATCGTTTCGCGCATGGTCTCACTCATCTTCATTTTCTCCCTACAACTATTTGACTGGGGCTTGATTAGGACGATACCAAGAATGGGTGAACTTCTTTGTAATACTTCTGTAATTGGTGATGGATAAAGGGGTTACGAGCGTAACGTTGGTTGGTGGCTAGACTCCGAGTCACAAGTGGAAAAGCAGGAAAAAGCCAAAGTCGGGAAAGGCATAGTCCGGAAAAAGCAAGACCAGGAAAGGCAGCTGACGGGAAAGGCAAAAGTTACCCTGGCCCATTGTTTTGCACTTCTGACTTTGCTTTTCCTGCCCCCTGCCTTTCCCGCCGCGAAGCTACTCTGACACTTCTCAGAATGCCATTCTCCTTACAAACTTTCCTGGGGATTCCTTCCGAAAATGACTCATGCGAAATTGGTTTCGATGGCGGTCGCTTGGCTGCGGCGCTATCGCTGCGGCGTGGTGCTCAGCGAACAGGCTTGCGTCAGCGGCGAGATGCCGGACGCCATCGGCTGGAAGCGCGAGTGCCATTCCGTGCTGGTCGAGGGCAAAGTGTCGCGCGCCGATTTCCTGGCCGATCGCGCCAAGCCCTTCCGGCAAAGGCCAGAGAGCGGAGTCGGCTGTGAGCGCTATTACCTTGCTCCGCGGGGCCTGATACAGGCCGAGGAGTTGCCCGCAGGCTGGGGTTTGCTGGAAGTGTCCGGGCGCGAGATCGAGCGAGTGAAAGTGTCGGTCAAGAATCTGCGTTCCGCCGCCGGATTCCAGAACGAGATGAATCTCTTGCTCGCGAGTTTGCGGCGCGTGGAGATTCGCATTGAGCCAGAGAACATCACCGATTTTCTCAAGTGGAAAAATCGTATGGCCGAGTACAACCGCGGCACGCTCCCTGAAGGCTTGGTCGCCGAAGATAAAGAAGCCAACGGATTCCTGCTTGGAACCGCGGGCGACTGAGGATCGCGCAATTCCGCGCCAGCCAGCCTGATTTTGCGAAAACATCATCCACGAAGATCACGCTTCGCCCGCGCCCTGCTCAGCCTTCGCTGAAATGCGAAAGCGCGGCGAGCGAAAGCCTTCACGATACTTTTGTATCCTTAGGATACAAGCCCCGCCGGAGACATCCTCAAGCCGCCGCCCTACTCGAAACGCGCGGCCTCCAGCGAACGCCTCAGTAAGATATAATTCTGCCTCTGCGGGATCGGGTCACCGGTGAACAGTCCGCGGTTAAGAAGTTGCCTTCGAGGTGAAGGTTGAAAATGCCGAATAGAAATCCGCTAGAAATTGCGGTAGAAAACGAAGAAACAAAACGGCGGCCTGATCCCACGCAAGCCCGCAAGCCCTATGTCAAACCTACGTTCCGCTACCAGCGCGTATTTGAAACGCAGGCGCTGAGTTGTGGAAAGATTGGCGGCGAATCGCAGTGCCACCGCAACAGGAAGACGTCCTAATTAAGATTTATCCCATATTCCTTAAAATCCTTAGGATGGGATCGCAGGCTGTGGCGTTTCATTAGACCAGCATGACACTCCCGCAAAGGCTACGTCGATGCGTGCGCTGTCTCACGCATGCCATCTAACTCCCACTGTCTAATCTAAAGACAATTTTCGCGGCGGTCGCGTGCCGATGTTGCTTGTTACTGCAACAAGCTCTGCGTCAGCTTCACTGCGCAGTAGTGATTGGGACCGCAGGTCGTGGTGCCGCTACCGGCATCCGGGCTGAGAGTCGAAAAGTATATGCTCTGCGCTTGAGGTGCGGAACTCGCACCGTCGACGGCGAAGTCACTCGTGCCCCCTAGATAACCAGTGGCGGTGTCCGTAGGCAATACGCTTGAGCTCGTCAATCGGGTAGTAACGTCCCACATCGTGACCACGTTGGCTCCGACCTGGTCTATAGCGTAGTTAGGGTCGCCCATGCCCACGAATATGCGATCCGTCGTCCCATCAAAGAACTCTTCGATCGGAGAACAGAGTCCTTCTTGGCCACCTGGGTTCACGTTTGCATTGGCTGACATGACAGGCGAGGGGTAGGCCGCACCGGTGCTGGGATTGAAACCGATCGCGAATAGATCCTGCGAGTCCATAACCGTCGCATCGGTGCCACAAGTGTATATCGTGGACGAAGCGTTGGCCGGCCCGTTGGTGAGGTAATTGTTATCGAAAGTCCCGAGGAACAGGGTCGGATAGACCGGAAAGTCATTAGGTGGACCGAGAGGAACGACGACGGCGGAACCAGGGGTCGAGTTGATCGGGAACTGCGTCATCGAAGTCTGGGGAGTCGCTTCGGCGTCTGCGCCAGAGAACATGTAGACATAGCCGTTGAAAGCGTCCAGCAGAGGCCCCGAGGTGAGTGACCCGCTCCCGTATACATACGACGCCTTGGGCGTAAAGCCGGATAGCGTCACGGAGTAGGCATAGAGCGTTACGGGGTCAGAGACAAAAACCGTATGGGTTCCGGAATCGTAGACCGTGCCGCTTATGGCAATGGGTAGGCCAGCTGATGTATTTACAGGAACGCAGTAGTCGAACGTCGGTGTGCCGAGAAAGATTCCGCGGATGTGGTAAAGATTTCCATTGTCCGCGCCAATAAAACCAGTGTCGCTCGGATAATCAACATACAGATCCGAATAGTTATTGGAATATGCCTTTGTTGTGCATCCCGGCAACGACAGCGAAGTGTAATCGATTTCGTCGTCGCACGATTTGCCAGCAGCGGGAGTACAGACCCCATTCTCGACCTCGTCATCAATCGCCACCGATCTTACCGTTGCATTTATTCCCTCTCCGGCGGCCCATGTGGTGACGTGCAGAATAGCATCGCCGGCGCCGCTGGCAGGGCTCTCGATCCACGCAATCTTTGTACCATCCAGCGAAATAACGGGCGAAAGCGGTGAGGGGTTCGTTCCGATAGCGTAAGAAAACAAAGGCGTAGGGGCGGTACCGCAGACTCCCATAGGGGTGCCCGAGTAGAGATTCGTCAAACCGAAGAGGTTGCTCTGAACCCCAACTGCCACGCGAGTCGTGTCAATCGTATACACGGCAAAGTCGTTGCAACTGGGGGTTGAATCCGTGATGTAAGTGTATTTCGCCGGACTCTCCCCAATCGCCATTCCGGCGTGGTGTCCGAGAGAATAGGTCCAGTCTACTTTCGAAGTTTTGCCTTTGCTCTGGCTCTTACTGTTCAGTGGTTTGGTTTGGCGAAGACGCTCCTGCGCCTTCTGCAAGCGCACGCTGTTGATAAAGCGCGGATCGTCCCGCACCTTCACCATATCCTCAAACGAACCGTTGCGCGTGTAGACGACGTGCCGATTGCTCCAATCTTCGGGGATACCGCGAGGAGCTATGGACGGCGCAGGAATGGGGCGCGCATCTTGCGCATGCAGCTTACGCACACTTGTACCCGCCGCCATCAATAGCGCAGCGGCGCAGACACTCATGGTTTGCAGGAAGCGTAAGGCACGGCGCATTGCTAATCTCCCGGAGAAAATGTTGGCCAATTATACGCGGGAAACTTTGCCAGGAGCCAGTGTCGTTTGAGCAGCCAGTTTGCCCTGAACCGAAGTAAGTATTTTGACCGGCATCGACCAGCAACCGCTACATCTGGCGGCGGCCTTCCATGGCCTTCAGCATGGTGACTTCGTCCGTATACTCGATGTCGCTGCCCACCGGAATTCCCATGGCAATGCGGGTGACGAGCACGCCCTGCCGCTTAAGTTGCTGAGCGAGGTAAGTAGCGGTCGCCTCACCCTCGACTGTCGGATTGGTGGCGAGGATGACCTCTTCTATCTCGCCGCCGCCGACGCGCGTCATCAGATTTTCTATGCGCAACTGCTCCGGCCCCACTCCGTGCAATGGTGAGAGCGAGCCATGTAGAACGTGATAGACCCCATTAAAATGTCGCGTCTTCTCGACCGCGGCGATGTTCGTCGGCTCCTCAACTACGCACACGATCTTCTGGTTGCGCGTGGCGCTGCTGCAATAGACGCAGGGATCAACGTCGGTGATGTTGTTGCAGATCGAGCACAGGCGCAGCTTGGCCTTGACGTCGCGAACGGCGGAGGCGAGGGCTTCCGCGTCATCCGCGCTCGAGCGCAAAATATGAAAGGCGAGGCGCTGGGCGCTCTTGCTGCCGATTCCCGGCAGCTTCTTCAGTTCGTCGATGAGTCGGGTCATCGGTTCGGCAAATTTAGGCATAGGGAACCAATCGGGTCATCGGGTGATCGGGCCATCGGGTGATCTGAAGGCCGTGTGCATCTGCCTTTCGATCACGTGATCGCCGGATGATCCGATCACCCAATGAGCCCTCCGAGTCCTCCGAGCATTCCGCCAACGCTCGATTGCATTGCCTGATCGACCTTGCGGCTGGCTTCATTCAGCGCCGCCATTACCAGATCCTGCAACATCTCTACATCGTCCGCCTTAACCGCTTCGGGATCAATCTTGATGGCGAGCACCTGCTTGCGCCCATCCATTTTTACCGTGACCGAGCCGCCGCCGGACGAAGCCTCGACCATCGTCTGTTCCATCTTTTTCTGCAGCGTTTCATACTGCTGCTTGGCTTGCGCCATCAGTTCCTGCAAATTGAATCCAGACATAAGAAAACCAATCGGGCCATCGGCGATCTGAAAGACGAATGCTTTTACCCTTTCTCTCGATAGTCGATCACGGTGCGGATTTCCGCGCCGAATTTTTCCTGCATTCTTTGCACGATCGGATCCTGTTCGGCCCGGCTGCGCGCACTTCCGTTGGCGGCGCGGCGCGGCGCGGACACCGTCTGCGCCACCCCGCCGGGTTCGACGAGTACCTTAATCGGTCTCCCGGCGCGAGCGCTAGCCGCGGCGCCGGCCATGCGGCGTGCTTCAGCATTCAATGACATCTCGATCATCGTGCCCGACGCCGCCGCCTTCGCAATCAAAGAATTTCCATGCAACATCCACTCCGCGCTCGCTAAAATCGAAACCAGCATTTGTTGATTGGCCAGCGCGCCGAGAACGGCGTCTCGAAGCGATTCGGCATTCACCTCGTCAGTCTCGATGCGCGCGGCCGGCTGCGTTTCGGGTTCTGGCAATAACTCCACAACAGCCGGAGCGGCCGATCCCATGATCACGACGTTAGTGTTTGGTTGTGTGGCGCGGACACTCCTGTCCGCGAACTCACCAGCGAGGTCGCTGGACGCTTCCGCCTTAGGAGTGCTTTTGCGCGCAGAATCGGCAGCGAATGGCGACGCTGAGTTCGACCGTGCCGACGTTAGCGCGTCAGGCCGTCGAATATCCGCCTGCGACGCAATGTTCTTGACGATCCCAGGCCGAGTCGCGGGCAGAGAGGCTGCCGCATCGCTCAGCAACTGCTCGATCGGCAACAGCCGCTGTGCATGCGCCATTTTTAGCAGTCCCAGTTCGAGGTGAAAACGCTGCTCGTGGCGATAACCGAGTTCTCCGTGCGTGCGCAGCATGATCTGTAAGTGACGCGTCAAATCTTCCTCGCTGAAAAGGTCGGCAATCCGCACCACGCGCGCGCGCTCGTCGGAGGAAATTTGCAGCAGCGCCGAATCCTTACCCGCTATCTTCGCCACCGTCACATTGCGCAGAAAGCGCACCAACTGCCGCGCGAAATGCGTCGGGCTGTGACCCTCACCAATCAGTTCGTCGACCAGCACAAGAATTTTCTCGCTCGAGCTTTCCGCAACCGCCAGCATCACGGTTTCAAGCGCCGCTGCCGGAGCCGAACCGATCAGGCTGCGCACCGACTCAGCGGTCAGATGGTCGGACGTAGAAGCGATGGCCTGATCGAGAATCGAAAGCGCATCGCGCATGGAGCCGTCGCCAGCCTCGGCGAGCAAAGCGAGGGCGTTCTCGTCGGCGGGAATCTTTTCTTTGGTGACGATGTCGCGAAGCTGACCGACGATGTCGTCGAACTTCATCGCCCGATAACTGAAGTGCTGGCAGCGCGAGCGAATCGTCTGCGGAATATCCTCAGGCTGCGTGGTCGCCATCATGAAGATCACATGGCTCGGCGGCTCTTCCAGCGTCTTCAGCAGTGCGTTGAAGGCGGCGTCGGTGATCTGATGGGCTTCGTCGAGGATATAAATCTTGAAGCGGTCGCGCGCTGGGCGGTAGCGCGCCGCCTCGCGCAATTCGCGGATCTCGTCGATGCCGCGATTGGTCGCCGCGTCAATTTCGATCACGTCGACGGAGTTGCCGGCGCGAATCTCCACGCAGGAATCGCAGACGCCGCAGGGCTCGGTCGGCGGTTCTTTCGTCGTTTCATTGGTGGATCGGCAGTTCAACGCCATGGCCAGAATGCGAGCGACGGTCGTCTTGCCGATGCCCCGATGTCCGCTAAAAATGTAACCGTGCGCGATGCGCTCCTGCGCAATGGCATTCTGCAAGGTGCGGGTGACGTGCTCCTGGCCGATGACTTCGGAAAATTTCTGCGGACGGTATTTACGCGCCAGGACTTGATAGCTCATCGGAATTCCTGATTATACAATCCCGCGAGAGTACGGCTGCCAGCAGCCCTCCGCTTGCGTCGCTGAGTCGGCCGGGGTAGGCTTTTGAATTGCACTAATTGCTGCATGAATCGGAGAAGCCGCCTATGCAATTGAGAATGAGCACGCGAGCCTTGGAAGGCGTAATGGTGGTCGATTGTAGCGGTAGGCTCGTCTTTGGCGAAGAGTCGGCCAGCCTGCGCGACGCAGTTAAGAAGTTGCTCGCACAGAGCCCCAAGGTGGTCCTGAATCTCCGTGAAGTGAATCACATCGATAGCGGCGGCCTCGGAACGCTCGTGTCACTTTACACGACTGCCCGCAACGCCGGAGGCTCCGTGAAACTCTCGAGTCTGAGCCAGCGCGTGGGCGACCTGCTCCAGGTCACCAAACTGTTCACAATTTTTGAAGTATTCGACGACGCAGAAACCGCCGCGCGATCTTTCAAGAGCAATGCCGCTTAGTCACGGTCAATTCAGGTCAGCCATTTCCAAAAAAGACGGCTGCATCGCGCTCACGCCCTGGAGCTTCGTATTCTGAATGTCCGTAAGCACCAGGGTCCGAATCGCCCCCTCCGCGGGATTGATCGTCTCACTGAAAATAACCAGGCCCGCCGTTGTCGTGACGTACAAAGTGAAGCCGGGCGTGGGCGTCAGATTGTTCGGATTATAGGCAACCGATATATAGTTGCTCGCCTGCGTGTAGATCAGGTTAGAGATGGCTGGAGTTCGGGTAGGACCAGTGGACGGGTTCGATTCGATATACACGTTGACCCCGCTTGGTCCACTCGGCGACGCGTGGATTACCCGGAATTCAACATCGCCCGATACTGGCGGTGTGTTGTTGTCGGGAGCGGACACGATCTGAACGTTGCTGCCGGCCGGAGTGCCGGTTTTCGAAAATCCCGTCGCCACGGCGGTGTATTCGATTCCACCACTCCAGTTGACGTTGGTTCGGATGAAGCCCACCGTGGTCGTGTCCGTTAAGAAGCCTTCGATCGCATCACTGCCGGCGTCGAGAGTGGTATAGCCGGGCTGCGTCGGCTGCACGCCAAGGAAAGAAATGTCGCTAAATTCCGGCGCTCCGGCGGAATCGTTGGTGCCATAGACGTCGATGTCGAGAGCGCCCGCGTCCTGGATGGCGTGAACAAAACGAACCTTCGCTTGTCCGCTCGATGAACAGGCCGTCAACAGGCTCAAGGCCGCGAGGGCTAAGGCTATGGGTAGGGCCTGCGACCAGCGAGGCATCCTTCGTTCTCCAAACGGCTGGTGGACGATGAGCAAGAAGGAATTTTAACAGCTTGTCAGCGCGGCCCCGAGCCTCGGAGGCCCGGTTCTTATCGAGGTCCGGTTCTTAAGGATGGGCTCGCTCGCAAATTACTGCAGGTCTTCCAGGATGACCGGCGTCGGGCTCATGAAACTGCCGTTCTGCGTGTCCGTGAGTACCAGGGTGGTGATCGATCCGTCTGTTCCTGGCACTGTACTTCTTGCGATAAGGCTGGTGCTGTTATGAAAAGTTACGAAAAAACCAAAAGTGCCGCCCGAAATAGCGGTTAACTTGACGTAAGGGCTGATGTCGGTGTAGGCAAGACCGGAAACGAGACAGTCGGTCGGAAATTGCGAACACGTGCCCTCGGGGCCGGTAGTCGGTTCCGGAATGATCCAAACATCCACACTGGGCGGCGAGTCCGGCGAGGCATTAATCACGCGAAATTCCGCCGTGTTCGCCGGCGGCACATCGTTGTTGTCGTGCTGATAGATGAGGACCGGAGCCAGTGAGCCGCTGCCGCCGGCCAGTCCAGCCGCAATCAGCGTGTATTGATCTCCGCCTGTTAAGTTGGCGGTAAGGTTGTTGAAGACCGGAGTTGTATCTGCGGGGCTCTCAAACCCTTCGAAGGTGTCATTGCCTGTAGCGATGGTCGTGTAGGTGGAGGAAGGGCTCGCGAAACCAAGGCTGCTGAATATCTTGGTTTGATTGATCTTGACATCAATCGTCGCGCCCACGCCACCATAGGCGTTGGTGTTCTGCAGCGCATTGAGGAAACGCCCCTTTGCCGGATTCGTGGCACAGCCGACGGTAATGATGCTGAAAGCGGCGATCGCCACGGTGAGCGGCAGCGGTTTCAACCAGCGGAACATGGCATTCTCCACAAGGGCAGTTTTGGTGGCGGACAAAAGCATGGATGCAAACATGGTAATGGCGGGTTTCATGAACCTGTGTAAAATTTCTTTTCGGTGAATCTAATCTAGCATGCTGGCAGGCGAACGCGCGCTAGAAGCGAGAATCCATTTCTTGAGCGCTCAACTTATGAAAGGCAATTTAACTCTTGAGCAAAAACGCGCCCGCGTCGTGCGCTGTATCCGCGCCTTGCCCCGGGGCAAGGTCTCGAGTTACGGAGCGATCGCACGCGCGGTGGGCTGGCCCGGCGCCGCTCGCCAGGTCGTCCGTATTCTGCAACAGGTTCCCGGATTGCCCTGGCACCGCGTGCTCGGCTCCGGCGGAGCCATCAAGTTAAGCGGCGAAAATGCCGCCGAGCAAAAATTCCGTTTGCGTATGGAAGACGTAACTTTTCGGGGCGCTCGCGTGGATATGAAGCGGCACGAATTTCAATTTTCTAAGGGGAATCGGGCACGTCGTAAGAAGCACTAACCACCAAGGCCACGAAGGTCCAACCCGGGTAGCCGCCTTCGTGAACCTTAGTGCCCTTGCTGGTCAAATATTAAGCGTGCTGCGGCAAATTTCCCTCGAGCAATTCGTACAACCGGTTGGCCGGACAGCGCAGGCCAATATAAAAACTTCCGAACAGCGCATAAACGGCGCTCACGTGGTCGAAGCGCATTTCGTAGATCAGCTTTTTGAAAACCAACGGATCATCAGCAAACAGATCGACACCCCACTCCCAATCGTCAAATCCGATGGAGCCAGTGATGATCTGCTTCACCTCGCCCGCATACCGGCGCCCGACGAGTCCATGTTCATTCATCTGGCGCTGGCGCTCCTCCATCGGCAGGGTGTACCAATTCTTGTCCTCGCCGCGCCGGCGATCCATCGGATAAAAGCAAATGTATCGATTCGGCGGCATCGGCGGAAACAGCCGCGGCTTCATAGCCTCTTTCTGGCGGGCGATCGTCTCCTCGATTGCTTTTTTCCATTCCTCGGAATGCGGCTCCACACCGCGCTCGGCGAGCGCCTTATAAGTCTTCATCGACGATTCATACAGCCCCAACTCGATCACCGACAAATACGACGTGGTCGGTTCGAGAAAATCATGGAGTCGCAGCCGCGCCAGACTTAGCTCGGCCTGATTAAGCTGGTCGAAGCTTTCGCGGAAGTGCACCAGCATCAGATCGCCTTTGTGTCCGAGCAAGGAGAACAGCGCCGACTGGCCATGGACGCCCGCTTCCATGTTTGCCAGCGCCGCCGTGGCTTCGGCGGCAATTTCGCGCCGGACATCCTCGGCCAGCGCGCGCCACGCGGTCCAACGGAAGCGCATCATCTGATGCAGCGTGGCATAGCCTTCCAGCGTAAGCGGCACAGCCGGGAGTTGGCTGGCGGCAATCGGTAGCGTCGCGTTATGCATCGGATTCATGGGGATATTGTATCGGGTGATGGGGTCAAAGGTATCCCAGCCGATACGGGGCGCAGATTGCTCCCTTGTGCGCCGGTGTGCTACAAGCAAGCTATATGCGTAAATGGATGAGCGAGCGCTTAAAGCGCCGCAAGAAGCCGGCAGAGACCAAGGAAACAGCCAAGGCTCCCGAACCGTTGCAGCCCAGATTTTATGACGAAGAGCCGGCAGCGCCGCAGCATGAAGCGGTTGAGGCTCCTATAGCCGAATCGCGGCGCGCAAAAGCCGCTCCCGAGCCCGCGCCGCCTGAGTCTCAGCCCGTTGCGACTGTTGTCGAAAAATCCCCGGCGGCGGAACCGGTTCCAGTTGCGCGCGTCTCTCGTCGCCGTCGCAGCCGCGGCGGTCGTGGCCGCTCTCGTTCGAAAACGGCAGGTTCGCCGCCCGCTCCAGAGGTCGCCGCAAAGCTATCTGCAACCGAACCGGCTGCTGCCGAACCGGTCGCGGCGGAATCATCCGTCGGGAACGCTGCGGTGGCGACGATGCCGGCCGTTGCCTCGTTGCCAACCGAGGCTCTGCCCCTAGAGGCTCCGACCGCCGCACGCCCCAGCAAGGGAACGGTTGTGCTGGCGATCGGATTGCCGGGATCCGGCAAGAGTTCATGGTTCAAGCGCCACAACATTCACCCGCTTTCGAGCGATCTGCTGCGTGAACTTCTTTTTGACGACGCGCAGGAGCAGCGCTTCCAGGACCTCGTTTTTTCCAATCTCCGCTCGATGCTCAAGGCGAGATTGATCGCCCGGCGTCCTCTGAATTATGTGGATGCGACGAACCTCACGCCGCATGATCGCCACAGCTGGATCAAACTCGCCAAGGATTATGGCTACGATGTGCAGGGCGTGTTTTTCGATGTTCCGCTGGAAGTTTGCCTGGAGCGCCACCAGCGCCGTGGCCGCGCCGTGCCCGAAGATGTCATGCGCAAAATGGCAGGCAAGCTGAAGCCGCCAACGTTCGACGAGGGCTTTTCAAAAATCACCGTCGTACGGGTGAAACAGAAAGAGGGCGCCGAATAGGGGAGTCGTTAGTCGATCGGGCTTGCGAACGACCAACGACCGACGACCGACGACCAAATCATGGCCCTCAAATCGTCAACCTTTCAAATACGGCAGCAGCTCTCGAAACGCCGGTGCGCCCGACGAGCGCAGCAATTCGTAAATCATCATTTCAGCTGACGACAAAATCGCCCCCGCCGCGCGCATGCGATCCAATCCGATGCGCCAATTCAATTCCGTCCGCGAGCTCACCGCATCGGATGCCACGTGCGCCATATATCCATCGCGAAGCGCGCCCAGCGCCGTCTGCATCACGCAAATGTGGGTTTCCATCCCGCACAGCAAAACCGTCGTCCGCTGCCCCGGCAACCGCTTCAGCAAAGAGCAGAACACATCGCTGCCAAAACACGAGAACATCAGCTTGTCGATCGATGGTGTATCCGGCAGCAAGCTCGCAATGTCCGGTACTGTACCGCCCAATCCCTTCGCGTATTGTGTGGTCACCACCGCAGGAATCTTAAGAATTCCCGCCAGCCGAATCAGCAGTTGCACATTGCGCACCAGCCGCTCTTTTTCCCACATCGGCGGCAGCAGTTTCTCCTGCATATCCACGACGATAAGAGCGCACTGCTCGGCCTCCAGGGGGCGGCGCGCCATCTCCGCATAGTCGCCCTCGGATGGAATAATCGTTCCTGGAAACACTTCAGCGGTGGGCATGGCGACTCCTTGTTCCTCTCTCACAGATTCTAACTCTGTCCGCCGTGATTGTTATGCTCTATCCATTACAGCTGCAACAGGACTGTTAGAGCGCAGCAGTTTTGCACTACCCGCAAAATGATTTAGAATTCTGGCACAGCCCGGTCGTTCAACGGTAGGACTGCAGCCTCTGGAGCTGCGTATCGGGGTTCGAATCCCTGCCGGGCTGCCATGAAGCAGGAGCTGGGAAAGGCAGGAAAATCAGGAAAAACCTGATTCTTCGTGGATTCTCGACGAAACTGCCGTATTTCCTGGCACAGTCTTTCCTTCTTTTCGAGTTTTCCCGCTTAATTCACTTAATTCAATGGTGCCGCAGACGGATCGGTCAGCGCAATCAGTTTGCCCATGGGATAGTCGTCTGGCGAAAGGGGAGTCTCGGGTTGGGGATTGACGATCACGAGCACTGTGCCGCTGACCACTCCCTTTATCAGCAGGCGATCACCTTCGATGGCAACGACTCGGTATTGCTCATCGAAGATGGACATCCTTTTGGCCATGCCTTTACTCGCGTAGTCCTTTGGATGCCGACCTTTATGTCAACGCTGCTTTGCTTCTGCAGCCATCGTGACTCTTGCCATGGGTTGTAATCCGGCACGATTGATTGCCGGCGACGGTGCAAGAAACAACACTGAATGGGCTCGTAACGCGCGTGGCCAGCGCGAAAAACTTGACAATCTCGGCACACGGGCCTAGCATGAATGTTGAGCAGTTAGTTACTTACTCTTTCAGGTCCTCTATCTTACCTATCTGAAAATTGTCTCCTCTTCGATTTCTCAAGAGGAGTGTGAGTCACGGCGCTGCTGAAGGGCTGGGATGGTTCCGAACGCGAAGTATCCAAGCCGGTCAGTGATCGTGTTAACGCAATGAGACAGATCGAAGAACCTGAAAGGAATCATGAAAAACATTAAGTTTGTTGTGAAGGTCAACCGCGGTGGTGCCCACGCTCCTCAATATGTGCTGCGCGTTGACCGACTCCCCATTCAGACCACAACCGATCGTAAACTAGCTCTCGTGATGGGAAGATTTACCGCCGAAGACGCTGTGAAATCCATGCAGAACTCGCACTGCAACCCGGAACTCGTTTCCGTTCGGGTTAGTGCTTAGCATTCTCTAAACCTTTCCTTGAACATGATCGCGGTCGCACAAAGCGGCCACAGGACGGGCTCCGGCCTTGTCAATCTAAACTGTTTCCACAGACTCAAGTAGTCGTGTCAGCGAAAATATCGGTGAGCCGCGCTGCTATCCCTACTGACCGACGCTGCACACGCCAGCGCCATTCGCGCCAGGGTCGGGATCACCTTGCGGGCTAGCACCACTGGCCGCTGTCAGAGACAGCGTTTTCAATTGGTCCAGGTCTGTATCCAGCTTCTTCCGGTCAGCCGCGGTCTTTTTCGTATCGATTGCAGCCGAGGGCCCAGTGTAGAAAGCTACGATATTGTCACGCAACTGCGGCGTCATGCCCGCAAACTTCCGCTCCGATAACTGCTCCAGCAACTTCGCATAAGTGTCGTCGGCCAGCGAATACTCGCCGGGCGCAGTTACTTGTCCATCGTCAAGATCGCAATTCGTCAGCCGCAGCGAATCGGCGCTCACCTCGTGCAGAAAAGCCCTATATTGATCAACCGTCGCATTGACGCTCTTGAAATACATGTCTTCCGTGTGCGGAGTCGGATTATTAAAGGCCAGACTCTTGAAGGGGCCAATCTTCGGAATGAAGCGGAAAAGTACTCCCAGAATGCGCGTGCCGAGACCGGGCTTCGCATAATCCTTTCCCCACTCCTTTTCATAAGCGGTGCGTGACAGGTGATAGAGGAATTTCTTCTTCGCAAAGTCCGGCTGCTCGCTCATTATTTCTTTTTTGCGGCTCTTTAGCGCCACCTGGGTCATCTCCGGAATCAGTCTGCTCACGGCGAAACGATACGACCCAATGGAAAGATCCTCGTGCGAAATCACGTCTTTCAATTGCAGTCCATAGACGACGGGGAGGACTCTTTCGAGCGATGGCTTCGATACCTGAAACCCGACGAAATCGTGATATTGCTGCGATGTGTAGCGATTCTTTGCCACCTGCACCATGTCGAAACCAAACTCGATTCGAATGTGGGCGGTATGGTCGTCGGCATAGGTCACCGACTTGCCATATTTCTTGCGCAGTTTCGGATACTCGATAGCAACCGAAGCGTTTACTGTCGGATGCCCCGTTATATCCGACGAATAGTGGGCCAGCGCGCCCAGCGCAAACGCGTATTCGTTGACATCCTGAGCCTCCAGTAAGAGCTCGCGAACAAAGTCGCCGGTCCGCACATAGTGGGCGAGGTCGCTGAATTCCTTGCTGCCGAACGGATAATAGCCTAGGTCCTGAATGACGGCGCCCCCGTAGGCATAGGCGTGCGCGTCTTTAATTTGATCGTCCGTCAACCCCGGATATTTCTTGAGCAACAGCGGCCGAATCTCATCGGCCCAGAGCAGGTCGATGATCTCTTCATGCGTCAAAACCGAGTAGGCGAAAGACGGGCCGTTGCACAGGATGAGGATTAGCAAAAACGCAACGACGCGCGTGGAAAGAGCGCGCCAGCGATTGCCTCTGCCAAACGCCGGCGATGTGTTCCTGGGGTTAGTCCAACGAGTGCTTGGCATCGAGCTATGCGAACCTTGCCGGCAATTGCAGAGGCGGTCTGCATCGATCACCTTGCGATTCTTAATGGAAGTTTACACCGAAGCCCAGCCTGTTGCCGACCTGCCCAACGATCAAATTCGTCCAAGAACCAGCAAAATGACAACGATGCAAAGGACCAGCCCGAGGCCGCCTGTCGGAGCATAACCCCAGTCTCGGCTGTGCGACCATCTGGGGAGTGCGCCAAAGAGAGCTAAAACCAAAATCACGATCAATATCGTTCCAAGCATATTGCGCTCCTTCCTCCAGTTCAGAAATAGTGTGGCAACGTTCGTCCCTAAAAGCACGGGGGAGGGTCAACTTTTCTTATATGCGTTCCGCTGGGTTTGTGAATGGTCAAAACTGCTCAGCGCGAAGAATTAGCGGAAGGTGGCGGGCAATGCTGATGATGACAGAGCTGTGACATAGCATTTTCCTTCTCGGCAAATCACTCCGGATCTTTGCCCGCCACAAATCGAGAGACTGACTCACTACGCCTTACTGACGAAGTTATTCTTTGCCTCCGGGACTCTTTTTCTCCGCATGGGGAACGGTCTCGGGCTTGGGCGCCGCTGCAGGTCGAGCGGCAGGCTGGCTATGAGCCGCAGTCGCAGGACGAGGAGCGGTTTCAGGACGAGCCTGAGGCTTCGGCGCACTCGGTTGATGGGTAGCAGGCTGGGCATGAGCTGTGGCCGCGGCATGAGGAGCGCTTTCAGGACGAGCCTGAGGTTTCGCCGCACTCTCTTCACGAGCTGCGGGTTGCTTATGAGCAGCAGGCTCCGCGTGAGCTACAGGTTGCGAACGAGCTGCCTTGTTCTCATTCGAACGCGCTGCAGATGGTTTATTCTCGCTTGCTGCCTTATTCTCGTTCGAACGGGTTGTGGCTGCCTTGCTCTCAGCTGCCTTATTCTCGTTCGAACGGGTTGCGGTCGCCTTGCTCTCAGCTGCCTTATTCTCATTCGATCGAGTCGTGGCTGCCTTGTTCTCGGCGGCCTTGTTCTCAGTCGGGCGAGTCTCGGTTGCCTTGTTTTCGGGTGCTTTGTAAGGCGCTCCTGCCTCTTTGGAGGCTACCACCCCGGAACCGCTAAACTCCCCGGGCTTAGCGGTTGCGGCGATTGCTGGACGTCCCTGGTTTACGGATGCCAGGAGCGCATGGTTAGTGCTGGCAGCGTGCACATGTTCTGTTTGCAAAGGTGTTGCTGGCGTGTGCCGCTCGTGCATCGCCGTCTCTTCCGCAGCGGTTGGACGGGCGGTAATTCCACCCTCGCCGCCGTTATAGCTGACATGGTTCACCGTGGTCTCGTTGATCACGGTCTTACTGTAAACATTGGTTATATTCGTAGCATTCACATTACTAACTGAGCGGTTATAGAAGAAGGCTCCGTTATTCCAATAGCCGCCTCCGTAGCCGACGCCGCCATAGCCGAAGCCATAGTTGACGCCGCCGTAGTAGCCGACACTTTGCCCCCAGTAGCCTTCATTCCAGGCGAAGGCATTGCCGCCCCAGCCCCAATAACCGGGTGTCCAAAGCAGGCCAACCTCGGGCGCCATCACCCACGTGCCCGGCACCCAGAAATAGCCGTCATCGCCATACCCCCAGTATCCGGGCGTCCACAGATAACCAGCGGCCGGTACCATGGGTTGCGTGTATACCGGGAGCGCGGGCGGAGCTAGCGTGATCGAAACGCCGAATTGCGCCAACGAGGCGGCCGGTATGGCCAGTATCAGAAAAGCGAGCAACAGAAAACGGATTGTGCGCATGTGACTACCTTTGCCGGTTCATCCTTAGGGTGCCCGGTTGTACGTTAGCTGCTGCGGGCTGCTTGGATTGAACGGATACACGTCGACGCAAGGATTTCACTTAGCGCCGGCAAAATCTGTGCACTAATGCTCACCCCCATGCCGATTGCAATTAAGCCCGCGGAAATTGACTGTCGAGACCGCCTTGCGGGTGCGGAAAGATAAAAATGGCGCGAGCCCAAGAGATGGACCCGCGCCGATCTTATTCAAACGATCAAATTGAGCAATAGCGTTGAGCAGGAGGTCAAGCCGATTCCATCCAAGCGACATTGGCAGATTGTTTATAGTGTGAAACTGAGTGCAATGTTGACACCGGGATACATCGGGTTGCACAGGTAATAGACCCCGTTGATGTCAACGACGTAAACGTCCTGCGTATACAACCAGTTGCTGGGCCACGCGCCAGCAAATCCGAACGTATAGCCACCATATTGGAATCGGCGATTGCCGTAGTCGCCTTGGCTGACGTGGAAGGTGTGCTGGCGCCCGAAATTAGCCTGGTACTTTGCGGCTGGAATGCGGTCGCCGCCGTTATTACCCGCCCGTTGCGGCTCGTTCTTTTCTGCCGGCTTGACGTTGTTGTCTTCCTGCTTCGCGGTTCTCTCTTCTGGTTTCGCAGCCTGCTCTTGTCGCGCCGCGGGCTTTTCTTCTGGCTTTGCAGACTTCTCCGGCTGAGCCTTCTTTTCCTCTTGCGCGGCGGGTTTGGATTTGTCGTCCTGGTCGTGCTGATCCTGCGCGAACGCTGGCGCCGCAACTCCAAGCGCCAGTGACAGAACTGCTGTACTGATAACTCCAACTAGTTTCATAGATAGTGCTCCTTTTCGATTCTTGATTGGTTACTTACCTCGTCCCACTTACCGCAAGGTTCCTGTGGTCGCGTTGACCGGGCTTCCGATCGCCTCTCCGGATACGAGAAGCTCCACTCGCCGGTTCTGCTGACGGCCGGAAGAGTTATCGTTAGACGCCACTGGCAAAGTGTTGCCGAAACCTTTCGACGAAACTGAATTTGTCGCCACCCCTTGTTGCACAAGATAATCGCGCACCGATCCAGCTCGATTCTCCGACAGTGTCTGGTTCATCTCATCGCCGCCGACGTTGTCGGTGTAGCCGCCAACTTCAATGTCGAGACCGGGATAGGCGAGTAGAATGCCGGCGACTTTTGCCAACTTCTCGCGCGCTCCCGGTTTCAAAGAGTATTTCCCGGTATCAAACAAAACATCCGACATGCTGACGATCAGCCCGCGAGCGCTATCGCGAGTTTGCAGGATGGAATTCAACTGCTCCGACAGTTTCGTGCGCATGGCGGCTTTGTCAGTTTCCGCCTGTTGCGCAGTTAAACGAGACTTCTCCGCATCGGCCTGAGCCGCCGAGAGGGCATTGGCCGACGAAGCCGCGTCGGCCGCCATATCGGCTTTCGCCTGGGCGGTGGCATTTTGTGCATCGGAGGCCTCAGCGCGTGCCCTGGCAGCATCCGAGTTAGCCTGATCTTTCGCAGCTTCGGCTCTCGCCGCGTCTGACTCGGCTTGCTCCTTCTGCCGCATGGCGCTGTCCGCCTGCCCCTGCGATACTGCCAGCGAATCGGCGGAATTCTGGCGTTCGCGGGCCAGTCTTATTTCATCCAGCTTTTTGACTGCGATTTCGCGTGCATCTTCGGAGGTCTGCACTGCCTCGCGCGAGACTGCGATCAAAGGTTTGGTGTCGATGTGTTTACTGGTGGCGTATTCATCGGCATTGTTCATTAACTGGACAGCATGCTGATAGCTGTCGCTGGCGTACTGCTCGGCTCCTTCCGACTGCGCGATGCGCAGGGCATTCCGCGCCTCGAAGAATTCGAGCGGCAATCTGGCATTCAGTACTACCGGGTCGAACTTGTAGCCGGTGGGAATGTAGCCGCCACGCTCCATCAGTTCGTACTTAGCGTTGACTGCCTCGGTGGTCCCTTTGGTGGAGTCGCGAACCACATTCTCGAGGACGACCACGTTGCTCGGCTGACGGACGGCATAATAAGGTTCCGCGGTAACGATCAAAGCGAAAGCTTGCAGGTCAGTGGTTACGCGCAGTTTGCTGCGATGGTTGTCGCCGACTAACACTTCGCCCAGGTTTACAGCGCGGCCTTCGGGAGAAATCGCCCACAAGACATAAGTCAGATATTCATTTCCGAAAATCGTCGGTCTCCGCAAATCACCCAAATCCGCGTCGATCTCAATCGATCCACGCTTGCTGTTTACCTTGGCCTCACCGTTCGCTGACGGCATTAAGTCTGTGCCCGAGAAGTCCACCCGGGAAGCTCCGCTACGATGCTCGTAGTTGACCGCCTGCACGCTGCGGCTGACCACAGTGACCCGGAATGTCGGGACCGGGGGCGAAACTTCGGCAGCCGCGGTTTCTACAACCAGATTGGTGTGAGCATTCCTTTGCCCAAACGCGCTCAAGCTAAGAATGATCGGGATAGCTAACCAGAACTTATTCAAAGTGTCTCCTTGGCAGGTGTTCTGCCATGTTGCCTGTGGTTGACTTTTATCGGTGCGCCAACTTGTGTGATGGCTGAGCCGGCGCGGCTCGCTTATGAGCCGACGTGGATCCGCGAAATCGAATGGAAGAGCCCAAATACGTTCAGCAGCCAGAGCACGACCGCTATAACCACTACCCCATTCAGAATTGATTTAATGGATGACTGCATGGGGATGAAGCGATTCACCAGCCACAGGAGAACACCCACCACGATCAGAACTTCGAGAAGTTGAATTAACGGCATGATCTTTGACCTTTCTTCTTGAGCGGACCAAGTCGAGCGGACTAATGCCCTTTGTTCGCGCTACGATCGTGCGCTAACGGTGAGAACTTTCAGGGTCGATTCGGGTTCGCCGCACGTTCAATAGTGAGGCATGCGGTCTCTGGCGTCTGAGCAAGATAGCTCACCTCCAGACGCTAAAATCAGTTGCTTGAGGCTTCCACCGAGGCTTACCACCGGTCAATATTAATCGGTTCTTTCCCGATATCTGTGACATAGTGGAGAGACATAGTATTAGACGTAGAGTGACTGAATCAGACTGGGGACGCAGCGGTACGGGCGTCCTATCTTTGGGGCGAGTCTTAACGGGAGTTATGCAAAAACGGGAATGTTCGGCATGCGGCGGTGAGTTGGTTCTGGCAATGCGGGGAAATCAGCCGCCGACGAAAAATGATGGATCCAGCTTTGTGACCACGGCTTCTACGAGTTGGAGATGCGGCACTTGCGGCTCTGCATTTACCGCTGCGCAATTGCGCGAAGGCAAACGGGAACGCTCGAAATCAGCTCCACAAGCCTAGATTTGGTTTAGCCACCCAAACTGTTCAGCGAGCAGCATGGCCCGCTTTTACTCTAGCAACCCTCGGCAACGGGTAGATCGTCTAGATCGTTGCTTTTCCGGCCTTTGCTGTTTTTCCTGCTTTTTAGTCCCCCGACGGCATCAGTTCGTCGGATTCCTCCCAGCGATTCGCCAGCATCGACATATCCGGCAGAGATGCGTCGCTCAAATTCTCCGGGCCGGCAATGCGCGACGCCATGCCGAGCGCATCCACCACATCCGTAAACTGCACCTCCTCGGTCGAGCCCTGAAGCGCCGCAGTCGAAGTGGTGCCGCTGGTGATAACCTGCTGCACCGAATCAAAGTATCCGGTGCCGACAAAGCGCTGATGCTTCGCCGCTTCATAACCGGCCTGCTGCTCGCGTAGAAATTCTTTCTCCTGCAGGCGAGAGTAAGCCGTCATGCCCGACTGTTTGTAGCCTCGAGCAAGTTCGAACATCGCCAAGTTGAGCGCGTGGAATCCCGCCAGCGTGATGAACTGGAACTTGTATCCCATTTTGCCCAGCTCATGTTGAAAGCTGGCGATGGTAGCATCGTTCAGATTCTTCTTCCAATTGAAAGACGGCGAGCAGTTATAGGCCAGCAGCTTCCCCGGGAACTCTTTGTGGATGGCCTCGGCGAATTGCCGCGCCTCTTCAAGATCAGGCTTTGACGTTTCGCACCACAGGATATCCGCATAAGGCGCATAAGCCAGCCCACGCGCGATCGCAGATCTCAGACCGCTCTTAATGTGGTAGAACCCCTCAACCGTCCGCTGCTTGGTGACGAATTCTCGATCACGCGGATCAATATCGCTGGTCAGCAAAGTAGCGCTGTCGGCGTCGGTGCGCGCCATAATCAGCGTCGGAACGCCCATCACGTCAGCCGCAAGCCGCGCCGCCACCAGTTTCTGGATCGCTTCCGTCGTCGGCACCAGCACTTTGCCGCCGAGGTGGCCGCACTTTTTAGCGGACGAAAGCTGATCCTCGAAATGAACGCAAGCCGCACCCGCCTCAATCATCGCCTTCATCAGTTCAAAAGCGTTGAGGTTTCCGCCGAATCCCGCTTCGGCATCGGCTACCAGAGGCGCAAACCAAGTGATTCCATTCTTCCCTTCGGCGTGATGGATCTGATCGGCGCGCGTCAATGCCTGATTGACGCGGCGCACAAGATTAGGCACGCTATCCGCAGGATAGAGACTCTGATCGGGATACATCTGCCCGGCATTGTTAGCGTCGGCGGCAACCTGCCAGCCGCTGATATAAATCGCCTTCAATCCAGCCTTCACCTGCTGCACTGCCTGGTTGCCAGTGACCGCGCCCAGCGCCGCGAGGAACGGTTCCGACTGGTCATGTAGCAGATTCCACAGGCGCTCCGCGCCGTGGCGCGCCAGAGTGTGCTCGATCTGGAATGAGCCCCGAAGGCGGTTCACATCTTGTTGCGTGTACGGACGCGTGATGCCGCGCCATCGAGGGTTGCTCTGCCAGTCGTTGCGACTTCCATTCGAGTTCGTCATATTTTCCTCGCTCAAAGGTGTTGCGTCCTGGTGCAGTAGACCCCGAATCCGGCTCCGATGACAAACCCCGTTGTCCGCCCCGACCCACTAGGTCAAAATGACCCAGAGCTCGAACTCCGTCTGCGAACACTCTGCCGAACGGGCTATGATATCGCTCATGGACCCGACGTCTGTTGCGAATCACACCACGGAAAGTGACGCCCTTTCAGAGATCGAAGCCGGCATCCTCACGCCCGACGTCCGCGCCTTCTTGCTGAAATTAGCGTCCCGCTTCGAGCCGCGCCGTCAGCAATTGCTTGCCCGCCGCCGATCCGTGCAGGACGATATCGATAACGGCAAGTTTCCCGATTTTCTGCCGGAAACGGCTGCGCTACGCCAGAAGGAATGGAAGGTCGCCCCCATCCCCAAAGATCTGCTCGACCGGCGCGTCGAGATCACCGGCCCCGTCGATCGCAAGATGATCATCAACGCGCTGAACTCTGGAGCGAGCGTTTACATGGCTGATTTCGAAGACTCGAATACGCCGATCTGGAGCAATAACATCGAAGGTCAGCACAATCTGCGCGACGCCATTCAGGGAACGATTCGCTACGAAAGTCCGGAGGGGAAAAAATATCAGCTCGGTTCGAAACTGGCTACGCTGATGGTGCGCCCGCGCGGCTGGCATCTCGACGAGAAACATTTCTTAGTCGACGGCAAGCCAATTTCCGCTGCGCTCTTTGATTTTGGTCTCTTCTTCTTCCACAACGTCGCAACCCTGCTGGGTAAAGGCACTGGCCCGTATTTCTATCTGCCCAAGCTTGAAAATCATCTTGAAGCGCGCCTCTGGAACGATGTCTTCAATTTCGCGCAAGACGAACTGAAAATTCCGCGCGGCACGGTTCGCGCCACCGTGCTGATCGAAACCATTCTCGCCGCATTCGAAATGGATGAGATCCTCTACGAACTCCGCGACCATTCCGCCGGCCTGAATTGCGGCCGTTGGGATTACATTTTCAGCTACATCAAGAAACTTCAGGCGCACCCTCAGTTCGTTCTGCCCGACCGCTCCGAGGTCACAATGGAGACGCATTTCCTCAGCTCCTACGTGGAATTGCTGATTCAAATCTGCCACCGGCGCGGCATCCACGCGATGGGGGGAATGGCGGCGCAGATTCCCATTCGCAACGACGCCGCGGCCAACGAGCAGGCACTCGACAAAGTCCGCCGCGACAAGCTTCGCGAAGTGCAAGCCGGCCACGACGGCACCTGGGTCGCGCATCCCGGGCTCGTTCCCGTGGCAAAAGATATCTTCGATGAGTACATGCCCGCACCGAATCAGATTTCTTCGTCCAAAAAATCCACGCGGGCGGTCACGGCGCAAGACCTGCTCGCCGCCCCCAAAGGCGAGGTCACCGAGAAAGGTTTGCGCTGGAATATCGACGTGGGCCTACAGTACCTCCACTCCTGGCTCGGTGGATTGGGCTGTGTTCCGATTTACAACCTGATGGAAGATGCGGCCACTGCAGAAATTTCCCGCGCGCAGGTGTGGCAGTGGGTGAAGTACAAAGCGCAGCTCAGTGACGGCAGGGCCCTGACCGCGCCCATGGTGAAAGAAATCATCCACCATCGCGCGGGAGAGCTAGGCAGCAAGAATGACGAAAAGCTGCGCCAAGCGGCCAAACTGCTCGAAGACTTGACGACGAGTCCGCGCTTCGCCGAATTTCTTACGCTTGCCAGTTACGATTTATTGGACTAGAACCTCAATGAATGGTGATGGGCGGACGCAGAGGTATCCGAGCAAATCTCCCAGCCGGCACGGTTCCGATTGGCAGCACTCCGATTGACCGAGCCTTCCTCTCGGAGTTGCGCGAACACGTGGCGGCACGCGAGATCGAGCGCGGAATTGCGTGTCTCCAACGGCGCCATGATCTGATCGGCAAACTCGATCCCAGCCAGCAAAACGCGGCTCGTCTCGCCGCCCAGCTTGCTATCTGGACGGATATCGGTTTCACCGGCCCTCCTCTGCGCGAAATTCTCAATCGCTTTAAACCTGAATCCCGCTCTGACCTTTCCATCGCCGACTACATCTGCCTGCGTTCGGCCGAGGGAATGTCGGCTATGGCGGAAGAGGCGATGGAGCCGGCGATCGCACATTTTGATTTCGTCGTTAGCCTCGGAGACGAACTGGATGACCGTTTCCTGCTCGCCATCGTTTATTTCTGGAAAGGCCGCTGCCTCCGGCGAAGAGGCGAGTACGACGAAGCGCTGATCTATACCGGCAAAGGAAAAGAACTAGCGCTCGGGCTGGGTTATCCGCGCATGGCCGCGGTGATGCAAGTACTTGAGGGCTGGCTGTTATTTCAGCAAGGAAAATGGAAAGAGGCTGTGCGTATCTCGCGTGCCGCGGAAAACGTCCTCAGCGAAACGGATGACTACGTAACCCTCGGCAACATTCAATCCTTCTACGGCCGCATGGCGCGCCGCGAAGGCCGTTTCGATAAAGCCATTGAGTTTTTCGAGAGCGCGATTGGTCATTATGGCAAGCGCGATCCGCGCCATCCGAACCTGGCACGATCGCTTGCGAACATGGCATTAGCCAAGCGCGGCGTGGCTCTTCAGTTGCAGAAGAGAATTGACCGTGATGCCGAATTGCGGCGGAAATCATCGAGTAGCCAAGCCAAATCCGGCGCGGTCACTGATCCTCAGAGGAATGATCGTCCCACATTCAGTTCGCGCGATCCTGAAAACTTCGCAATCGATTCGCGCAACAAAGATTATCGCAGTCGCTTGACCCAACTCCGCTGCGAAGCGCTTGAGCACCTCAAAGCCGCGCGCGCCATCTATCAGCAGCGCCCCAGCCATCACGGCGTGGGCACCGTCTACCTCAATGCCGCCTACCTCCACCTCGATGGCGGAGATTTTCAGCGCGCCGAGCAAGATGCGAGTTCCGCATATGACGTGGCCGATGCAAAGCAGGACTACATTCTGATGGGCCGCGCTCGTATTCTGCAATGCATGATCGAAAATGCGAAGGTAGAGGAAGAGGTTGGCGGAGGCGCCGACCCCGGCAGCCACGCACGCCGCGCCTTCGAGTTCAGCCAGGAGGCGGTCGATCTGGCGAAGCATACCCAGCACCATCTGCTGCTCGCGAATGCCCATCTGTGGCAGGGATTAACGCAGTGCAATTCGTTTTTCGATAATCCGGAGGCCGCTCGCGCGTCCTACGATCTGGCGCGCGCGTCGTGCGGCGCCAATCAGCCCGACAATAACATGTGGCAGGATATGCAGACTCTGGGCGCGAAAATTCTTCGTAAGGGAAGCGTGCATCCGGCGCTGAAGGCATGGTCGCAAGGCGCAGTGGGTGACAAAACCTTCCGTCAAATCAGCGATGAATTTGCCGAGATTGTAATCTCACGCGTCTGGGAGCGCGAGGGCCGCAAAGTATCGCGCGTGGCCACGCGCCTTTCGATTTCTCCGAAAAAAGTCCGGCGAATCCTAGCCCGTGTCGGACGGCGCAAGCCGCCGCGGCGCTGAACTGATACTGAATCCATCTACAATTTCGCGAATCGAAAATCTATGAAAATCGCAAAAGATGTAACCGAGCTCATAGGGCACACGCCGCTAGTCCGCCTGAATCGCGTTACCCAGGGTGCGGTCGCCGAGGTGGTAGCCAAGCTCGAGAGCCAGAATCCACTGGCCAGCGTTAAAGATCGCATCGGTGTCAGCATGATCTCCGACGCCGAGCAGGCCGGCCGTATCCACCCCGGCAAAACTGTTCTGATCGAGCCGACCAGCGGCAATACCGGAATCGCTCTCGCTTTCGTAGCCGCAGTAAAAGGCTACAAACTCATTCTCACCATGCCCGAAACCATGAGCCTCGAGCGGCGTGTGCTGCTGTTGGCACTGGGCGCTGAGATCGTCCTTACGCCCGGACCGCGCGGAATGAAGGGTGCGATTCTGAAAGCCGAGGAATTACTGGCCTTAACGCCAAACTCCTACATGCTCCAGCAATTCGAGAACCAGGCAAATCCAAAGATTCACCTTGAGACCACCGGTCCCGAGATTTGGCAAGACACGGATGGCCGCGTCGACTTTCTCGTCTCCGGCGTCGGTACTGGCGGGACCATCACCGGCGTCGCCGAATACATCAAGCCGAAGAAACCCTCATTTAAGGCCGTGGCGGTTGAGCCCACAGACAGCGCAGTTCTCTCCGGCGGCAAGCCCGCGCCGCACAAGATTCAGGGAATCGGTGCCGGCTTCGTTCCGAGCATTCTGCGTCGCGATTTGATCGACGAAGTGATCACCGTCAGCAATGATGACGCCATTCATATGGCACGGCGGCTTCCGCTCGAAGAAGGCCTGCTGGTCGGCATCTCGTCAGGAGCCGCCGTCGTCGCTGCTTTGGAAGTCGCGAAGCGTCCGGAAAACGCCGGCAAATTGATCATCGTGGTTCTGCCTTCGTTCGGCGAGCGCTACCTCAGTAGTATTCTCTTCGAAGGACTCCGGAACCAGGCGTCGCAAATTCCGACGTCGGAAGTTCCGGCTTAATCCTTTGCTGATCAACGATGGCTGATCAACGCTTGGCGAATCGACGACCGATGCCGCATCTGCTTTCGCTAATCCGCGAAGACGTTGCCGCTGTGCTCGATCACGATCCCGCCGCGAAATCGCGCTTCGAAGTTTACCTTTGCTACGCCGGTCTGCATGCCGTTTGGCTCCATCGCATTAACCACTGGCTCTGGAATCATCGGTTCTTTCTGCTGGCGCGCTGGTTATCGCAAGTGGCGCGTTGGCTTACGGGTATCGAAATCCATCCCGGAGCGCAGATCGGCCGCCGCTTCTTCATCGATCATGGCATGGGCGTCGTGATCGGCGAGACAGCCGTTGTCGGCGAAGACGTCACCATCTACCAGGGCGTGACTCTCGGCGGAACGAGCGATGAGCGTGGCAAGCGCCATCCCACTCTTCTCGACAACGTGGTCGTCGGCGGAGGCGCCAAGATTCTCGGCAACATCACGGTTGGAAGCAATTGCCGCATTGGCGCCGGCTCGGTCGTGCTCCGCGATGTGCCCAACGATTCCACGGTTGTCGGCGTGCCCGGACACATTATCTTTCGCGAAGGCAAGCGCGTCGTGATCACCGACCCCAAGCAAATCAACGACCCGCTCTCCGAAGCCTTGGCCGCAGTCGCATCCGAGGTAAAGCGCTTGGCCGAGCGCGTGCGCCTGATCGAAGGCACAGGAGGCGCAGAGCCGCTCTCCGAGTCGATGCAACGCATCATGGAAGACGTCGACTATCAGATTTAGCGCTCCGCTTTAACGCTCTGCGGCCGCCTACTGGCCATGCCCCAAAGTAACCTTCCGGCGTTCCGCGCACTGACATACGATTCCACGAGCCAAGAACCGCAGTTTGTTGGCTGCAGTCTTTCTGTAAAACCATCGCATTCCAGTCGCCGAAAGGCCTATTCGAGGAGATCATGAAGATCGCACGACATTGCGCCGCAATCGCATTCTGCCTGGCACTGTTTGCCACGCTCGGCTTTGCTGATCAACCAGGGCGACATCCCGCCTACCTCCACGCTCTCACCGACCTTCGCCACGCGCGGGCTCATCTCGCACGCGAGACTGACTCCGGCCGCATGGACCGTGAAGAAGAACACGCCATCATCGAGATCGACAAGGCCATCGCCGAAATCAAGCGCGCCGCCATTGACGACGGCAAGAATCTGAACGATCATCCCCCCGTTGACGCGCACCTCGGTCGCGCTGGCCGCTATCATCGCGCCCTCGAACTCCTCGATAAAGCGCATCGCGACCTCGCCCAGGAAGAGGACGACGTTTTCGCGCACGGCTTGCGTCATCGCGCGCTGGAGCACATCGATGGCGCGCACCACATCGTCGAGCGCCTGGTTATGCAAGCTTCCAACTAATAAACTCGAAAGAAGCCACCGGCCCGGGCGGAGACGCCCGGCCGGGCTGTTCGCTGCGAACGCCGTTTCCACGAACCACACTCCGTGAGCCGCCTCAACAACAACACCCCCCGTTCCGCCGAACCGAAGTATGATTAAACTTTATCGGTCGATATTCCTCACGGATGAAATACGGCTTCGTAATCGATAACCGCAAATGCATTGGCTGCCACGCCTGCACTGTGGCATGCAAAACCGAAAACCAGGTGCCCGTAGGCGTGAATCGCACCTGGGTCAAGTACGTCGAGAAGGGCCTGTTCCCCAATACGCGCCGCGTATTTCAAGTCACACGCTGCAATCATTGCGAAAAGCCGCCGTGCGTCACTATCTGCCCTGTGACCGCGATGTATCAGCGCAAGGACGGCATCGTCGATTTCAACTCCGAGCGCTGCATCGGCTGCAAGGCCTGCATGCAGGCCTGTCCCTACGATTCCATCTACATGGATCCCGACGACGGCACGGCTGCAAAATGTCATTTCTGCGCGCATCGCACCGAAGTCGGCCTCGAGCCCGCCTGTGTAATCGTCTGCCCCGAGCACGCGATCATCGCAGGAGATCTGAGCGATCCTTCCAGCGAAGCGGCACAACTCATCGCGCGCGAACCAGTCCGCGTACGCAAGCCGGAGCAGGGAACTCAGCCCAAGCTCTATTACATCGACGCCGACGAGAGCGCGATCGTCCCCACCGCCGCACGCCACGAATCGATTTATATGTGGTCACAACGCAACCCCGCCGTGCACGGTGGAGGTGCCATTTATCCGCTCGATAGTCCCTTCCTGCAAAAAGACGCGGTGGCCGCCTACGACGTTTCGCATGCGCGCCCATGGGGATGGCAGGTTCCGGCTTACTGTTGGACGAAGTCGATCGGCTCGGGAGCGCTCGCCATACCGGCAATCGCAATGGCGTTCGGAAAATTGTCGGGCGATCGCGTTCGCGACATTACGCTTGCAACAGTCGCGCTTTTGTTCACGGCTCTCACGACGGTGCTCTTGGTGTGGGATCTCGATCACAAAGAACGATTTCTGCGTGTCGTCTTTATGCCGCAAAGTAAATCGTGGCTGGCGCGCGGCGCGTTCATTCTGATCGGCTACAGCGGCCTCTGCGGGGTGTTCTGGCTGGCCGCAGTTATGGGATTTTCGGTTGCTACTTCAATTTTGTTGTGGCCAACGGTGCTGGTAGGATTCTGCGCCGCCTCCTACACCGCCTTTCTCTTCGGACAATGCGAAGGCCGCGACCTGTGGCAAACGCCGCTCCTGCCGGCGCATTTAATTATTCAAGCCTTGCTCTGCGGCTCGGCCGTGCTGGCGCTGCTGCCCCGAGCACTCGGAGGTTCGGCGCAAGCTTTGTCGGTTGCGATCCCCGCTCTACTCATCACTCTAGGATTGCATCTGCTCATGCTGCTCGGCGAAGTCGCCGTGCCGCATACCACCGACAACGCCCGCTACGGTGCGCGCCTGATGACTCACGGACCGTTTGCTCGTGCTTTCTGGGGCGGCGCGGTTGGGGCGGGCGGAATGATTCCGCTGCTGCTTTTGTTGTGCGGCCCGCTACTCTTCGCGGAGCCGAATCGGATGGTCACTGGATTTGCCAGTGCGCTCGTTTTGGCTGGACTTCTGATTTTCGAATGGTGTTTCGTTATGGCCGGACAAAGCGTGCCCAACAGCTAGATTGCTGAAGCACCGCTGAGGTGGATTATGGAGATTTTGGGATGACAGATTTCAAGCGCGAGGGCAGCCATCTTTCCTCTTATCCGCCCGTCGAGAAATGGGACGACTGGGAGGAGAATGACCCCGAAGCCTGGCCGCGCCGCGTCAAAAAACATTACAACCTCATCCCTACTATCTGCTTCAACTGCGAATCGGCGTGCGGTCTTCTCGCCTACGTCAATAAGGAAACCGGCCGTATCGACAAGTTCGAAGGCAATCCAAAACATCCTGCCAGCCGTGGACGCCTGTGCGCCAAAGGTCCGGCCACCATCACGCAGATTCACGATCCCGATCGCATTCTCTATCCAATGAAGCGCTCCGGCCCGCGCGGCGGCGGAAAGTGGACGCGCACTTCGTGGGAGGAAGTGCTGGAAACTTTCGGCACTCGCATCCGCAAAGCGTTTCAGGAAAATCGCGGCGAAGAAGTCATGTATCACGTCGGCCGCCCCGGCCACGACTTCATCATGGAGCGTACCCTGCAAGCCTGGGGCATCGACGGCCACAATTCGCACACCAATGTCTGCTCGTCCTCGGCGCGCCTGGGTTATCTGCTCTGGCACTATGCCGACCGTCCGTCGCCTGACCACGCCAACGCGCGTTTTATTCTGCTGCTGTCGGCGCATCTAGAATCGGGCCACTATTTCAATCCGCACGCGCAGCGCATCATCGAAGGCAAAATGGCTGGCGCCAAACTCGCCGTCATGGACCCGCGCCTTTCCAACACCGCGAGTATGGCCGATTACTGGATGCCCAGTTATCCCGGCACCGAGGCCGCTGTCTTGCTGGCAATGGCGATGGTCATCCTCGCCGAAGATCGCTTCGACGCGGTCTTCGTAAAGAATTGGACCAACTGGGAAGAACTCGAAGTCGACGGATTTTCCGCGAGAGGCCAAAGTTTCGAGGCGCTCATCGAAGCGCTCAAGCGCCACTACTCGAAGTACACTCCCGAATTTGCGGAAAAAGAAAGCGGAGTAAAGGCCGAAACCATTGTCAAAACGGCGCGCGAGATCGCAACCGCCGGAAGCAGGTTTGCCTCCCACCTCTGGCGCGGCAGTTCATCCGGCAATCTCGGCGGATGGCAAACCGCGCGGGCCTTGATCCTCCTGCACGTGCTTACCGGTTCCGTGGGCACTCCCGGCGGACACAATTTGAACGCATGGAATAAATTTGTCCCCCGTCCGTATAAAAATCCGCCGCCACAGAAACGCTGGAACGAATTGCTGTATCCACCCGAATGGCCCCTTTGCACGCACGAAATGTCTCCGCTGCTCCCGCATTTTCTCAAAGAAGGCCGGGGCCGGATCGAAGCTTATTTCACGCGCGTCTTCAATCCTGTCTGGACTTATCCTGACGGATTCTCCTGGATCGAGATGCTGCGCGACGAAGAAAAAGTTGGCCTGCACGCGGCACTCACTCCCACCTGGAGCGAGACCGCATGGTTCGCAGATTATGTCTTGCCCATGGGCTTCAGTTCCGAGCGCCACGACCTGATGAGCCAGGAGTCTTATGCCGGAAAGTGGATCGGTTTTCGTCAACCCGTGCTGCGCGTTCTGCAAGAGCGCGAAGGCAAGAAATTCGACTACACCTATCAGGCGAATCCCGGTGAGGTGTGGGAAGAAGACGAATTCTGGATCAACCTCTCATGGGCAATCGATCCCGACGGCTCGATGGGAATTCGCCAGTGGTTCGAATCGCCCTATCGTTCTGGGCAGAAATTGACGGTCGACGAATACTACGGTTGGATTTTTGAGAATTCAGTTCCGGGATTGCCCGAAGCTGCGGCCAAAGAAGGCTTGAAGCCGCTTGCATACATGCGCAAATACGGCGCTTACGAAGTGACCACTGACGTTCACAGGCTAAACGAAAAGCCTGTCGCTCCCGCGGATCTTGCCGGATCGCAGGTCGAAGCGAATGGCGTAGTCGAGAAAGCAGGCAAAGCGGTGGGCGTAATGGTCGAAGGCAAAGCGGTGGTCGGTTACAACACGCCATCGCGGAAATTGGAATTGTTCTCGAAGACGATGGCGGACTGGAAGTGGCCCGAGTTCGCTCTTCCCGAATACTATCGCAGTCACATTCATCGCTCAGCGCAAGCCGCCTCTGTTGGAAATCTTGCGGATAAATCCGGCGCCGATTTCGATCCGCAGTACATGCCCCTGGTGGAATGGCCGAAAGATGCGAAGGGCGAGGTCTACACCCTCCTGCCGATTTTTCGTTTGCCACATCTCATTCACACGCGCTCCGGCAACTCAAAGTTTCTTTACGAGATAGCGCACAAGAATCCGCTGTGGTTGAATCCAACCGACGCGAAGAAGATCGGCAATATCCATACCGGCGACCTGCTCAAAGTCCATACCGAGATTGGCTTCTTTGTGCTCCATGCCTGGGTCACCGAGGGTCTGGCTCCCGGCGTTGTCGCCTGCTCCCATCACATGGGCCGCTGGCGTACCAATAAGGAGGATCAAATCGAGCGCATGTCGAGCGCCTGGGTCGATCTGAAAGAAGTTGGCAAAGGCCAATGGAAGATGCGCCAGACCTCGGGTGTCGAGCCTTATGAAACCTCCGACCCCGACACCAAGCGCGTCTGGTGGAGCGATGCCGGCGTCCACCAGAACCTCACCTTCCCTGTGCATCCCGACCCCATCACCGGCATGCACTGCTGGCATCAGATGGTGCGCGTGGAACGTGCCGCGGCCGACGACCGCTACGGCGATATCTTCGTCGACACGAATCTTTCCTTCGCCGTCTATCAGCGCTGGAAGGCGCTCACTCGATCCGCACCCGGCCCCGGCGGACTACGCCGTCCACTCTGGATCCCGCGCGTGCATCGCCCCGAAGAAGCGGCGTTCTTTATGTCGGTGGAAAAACCATGAGACTGCGCATCGTTGTAAAATGATGAGATGCCGCTACAGACGGGAAATCCAAATTTTGGTAAGAAGCGCACTCCGCCTCCGGACGAGACTTTTGAAGAGGCAGCCTATCTCAAGGCGCTGGGCGAGAAGCAGAAAGTCGTCAGCCTGAAACTCGCCGACGGCGAAGTCGTTCGCGGTTGGATCGAGTATTACGATAAGAATATGGTGCGCGTCACGCGCGAAGATGGCCCAAATCTTTTCATCTTCAAGCACGAGATTGTCTACATCGCCGAAGACAGCAAGAAGAAGTGACGTTTCGTTGGAGTCCCACAGTTCGTAAGATCTCCTCGTAAGTTTGTCATCCTGAGCGAAGCGAAGGACCTGCTCTCCATTGCAGCGCACGAAAATGACAAACTGCAAGAATCAATGACTTACGCTTGAAAATGAAAGTCTAAGGGCCGGATGACAGCCAATCAATCCCGATCGCTCGATCTGATTTCTCCCATGCAGGCGATAGCGCGCGAAGCGGGCACTCTGCTCGTGGACTATTTCCACCAGCACGTGAAGATTGAATATAAGGGTGACGTGGATCTGGTGACGGTGGCCGATCGAAAGTCAGAGGCCCTGATTCTGGAAAAGATTCGCGGCCATTTTCCTGCGCATGACGTGATGGGCGAAGAGGGAACGCGGATCGAAACCGGCAGCGATTACAAGTGGTATGTCGATCCGCTCGATGGCACAACCAACTTTGCGCACGGCTATCCGGTATTTTGTGTTTCGCTCGGGGTTGAAAGAAACGGAAAACGAGTCGCGGGGGTAATCTATGATCCCACGCGCGACGAGATGTTCGTCGCCGAACTGGGCGCCGGTGCGCGCCTGAACGGCCAAGCGATTCACGTCTCCGCCATAGCGAACCTCGGAGAATGCCTGATCGGCACGGGTTTCCCGAGCCAAAAGCGCCATAAGAATCCGAATATTTATTTCTATCACCAACTCACCTTGCGCACCCACGGCGTGAGGCGCGCGGGCTCGGCCGCGCTCGACCTGTGCAATGTCGCCGCCGGCCGCTATGAGGGCTTCTGGGAATTCAATCTCAATCCGTGGGATACCGCGGCGGGCGTGCTGATCGTCGAAGAGGCCGGCGGAAAAGTGACCGACTTTTCCGGCGGGGAATTCCAAATTGCCAGTCGCGAGACGCTGGCATCAAACGGTCTGGTCCATGAAGCGCTGCTGCGTGAATTTCAGGAGATCTTCGCCGGCCGCGGCTTGGAAGATTTGCCCAGCCCGGTCACCTACGCCAGCGAACACAAGTTCTAATCGAACGCGCCGTTCCGCGCGCGGACTTCAAGCGTTACAATTATCCGTGTGGGCTCGTCTCTCCTCGAACGCAAGATTGAAAAGCGCCCTGACCATGTGCGCTTGCACGGGCGCATCCTCTTTCTCACAGAAGATCCGGAGCTAATTAAGAAGCAGCTGTCGGGTTGGGATCTGCCCTGGGACACAAAAACAACCGCTAACAATCCCAAACTGCGCGACGATATTTCTACCGACGAGATCACTCCCGCGCACTACTGTTTTTATTTCGATCGCACGCTCGGCGAAATTCCCTATGTCGGATTGCGCTCGGGCGATACGCTTCCCATCGGCCGCGGTGACGTGAAGAATGGTGGCTTCGTCTGCTCGGTGAGCGGCAAGCGGCGCGGCAAAGGTTCGAGCCGCGAGCAGTCGCCCTATGCCGAAATGTGCGCCGGCATTCAAGTCGCCATCGCGGAGAACATCGAACGCATCTACAAACAGAACTGCCAAAACCTCGGCTTGCTGACCTCAACCAACTTTTCTTTGATCGATCGTATTCGCGCTGGCGAAGAAATCGCGCTCAGCGAATTTACCGTCGGGGAAGATGAAATCACGAAGCAAGTGATCGAGTGTGGCGGATTATTCCCCTTTAATGTTGCGCGCATGCAGGGCAAAGTTGTTTTACCGCCGGTAAAGGCAGCGGACAGGAGCGTCCGCTCCACACAGTCACGATCAATGACCCTGGCCGAAAAAATCTTCGCCCGCCACATGCTCAATCCCGACGGCACCGTCGGCGTCGCAGCGGTCCAGCCCGGCGACACCGGTTTTACCCGCGTTGATCTGCGCTTCAGTCACGAATACGTTACACCGATGGCGTCCATTTTCTACGAGCAATATGTCGGTAAGGATGTTCCGGTAAACGATGCTTCGAGCATCCGTTTCTTCCGCGACCATCTCACCTTTCTCGACGAGGTCATGTCCGAAGAAAAGAAAAAGATGGGCCTGCTTGACCTCGCCACCCAACTCAAGTTGAAGCAGGAGGATTTCGCCAAGCAGCAGGGAATCAAACTGCACGGCGAACTCGCCGACCGCAAAGGCTCTGAAGGTATCTGCCACTCGGTAATGCTCGAGACCTATGCGCTACCCGGACAAGTCAACGTCGGTTCAGATTCGCACACGCCCCACGTCGGCGCCATCGGCTGCATCGCTTTCGGCATCGGCACGACCGATGTTTTCAACTCCTGGATCACAAAAGACGTCCGCGTCAAGGTGCCGGAGTCGGTGAAGATTGTGTTTCGCGGCAAGCGCCGTCCGAACGTCACCGCGAAAGATTTCATCCTGAAAATTCTATCGCTCGATTACGTGCGCAGCGGCAACGCGCTCGCCAAAGTGATGGAGTACGCGGGCGATGCGGTTGAGGCTCTCTCGGTCGACGAACGCGCCACCATGACCAATATGGCGGCTGAAATTGGCGGCTTCACCGGCATCGTCGCTCCCGACGAAAAGGTAGTCGAGTTTCTGATGGAGCGCCGCGGCATGAAGCGCCAAGAAGTTGAGAGGATGATCGAAGGTCTCGAAAGCGATTGCGATGCCCCATACGCCGAAGTGATCGAACTCGATGCGAACGAGATCAGCCCCATGGTTGCCACCCCCGGCGATCCCGGCAACGGCAAGTACGTCCGCGAACTCAACCCTCGGGTTCCCATTGAAATCGCCTATGGCGGAACCTGCACCGCGGGTAAGAATGAAGACATGGATATGTACGCGTCGGTTCTCGGCGATGCCCTCAAACATGGCCGCCGCGTTTCAAGCCATGTGCAGTTCTGGATTCAATTCGGCTCGCAGGCAACACGCGAGTATTCGAAGCGTCGCGGCTATATCGACATTTTCGAGAAAGCGGGCGCGCGCGTGATTGAGCCCAGTTGCGGCGCCTGTATCAATGCGGGTCCCGGCGTGTCGACGCGCTCAGATCAAGTCGTAATCAGCGCGCAAAATCGAAATTTTCCGGGACGCAGCGGTCCCGGTCAAATGTATCTCGCGTCCCCGCTAACGGTGGCGGCGAGCGCGGTTGCAGGATACATTGTCGAATATGAGCCGAGTCAAGATCGCGAACTCACCATTGCCTGAACTGCGCGCAGGTCTTGCTAACGAAACAAGCCTTTCCTAGTCTATCGAGATGTCTATCGAGCTGAGGAGGCCTCATGCCACGCTCTCGTCTCCGACCGCACATAATGTCGGCCGCTCTGTTGTCATTTGCCTTTGCCCTTCACCCTTCCTCGTCGATTAAGCACGCCGCAGGCGTGCTGACCCCCGGACCGCCCATGATCGAGCCGCGCTCCGGCCATACCGCCACGCTCCTGCCTGATGGCAAAGTTCTCATTGTCGGCGGAATGCGCCGCAATCAGGATTTCTACAAATCCTCCGAGTTGTACGATCCTTCGACGGGAAAGTTCGAGGCCTCGGGAGACATGACGATCGCTCGTGTCGGCCAGGCTGCCATTCTCCTGCCGAATGGCAAGGTATTGATCGCAGGCGGTTGGATCGGTCATGGCTGCACCGACTCTGCCGAACTCTACGATCCCGCCACTCGGCGCTTCACCCCGATCGCAAAAATGACGACGCGCCGCGGTCGCCCCACCGCTACCTTGCTAGCCGATGGCGATGTGCTGATCGCGGGCGGCGGTGACCATGATTCTCCCGGAGGAATTTCATCAGCCGAAATTTTCCACTCATCCACACTTACCTTCCAGGCGATCGAGCCCATGCACTACGCCCGCATCGCCCACACCGCGACTCTACTAAATGACGGCCGCGTCCTAATCGTCGGTGGCCGTGGAGAATCGCTAGCTGCGGTCGCCGAACTCTACGATCCGAAGACGAGAAAGTTTAGCGAAACGGGAAAATTGATCACGGCGCGCTATAAGCACACCGCCGGTCTCCTTCCCGACGGGCGCATGCTGATCGCTGGAGGATCAGACGAGCGCGATTGGAACGGCGCATTGAACAGCGCGGAAATCTACGACCCAGTGACAGGAAAGTTTTCCTCTGCCGCGTCTCTAAATGATGCGCGTTTCAAATTGCCCGAATCGTCAGTGTTACTGAAGAGCGGCGATCTCATCATTGCCGGTGGCAGTCGCAACGTAGAGATCTTCGATCCTGCGAGCGGCAGATTCCGCGTAGCAACCGGACAAATGCGCGACGCTCGCCATTTCATGACCGAGACAAAACTAAATGATGGCAGAGTGCTCCTGGCGGGAGGTTATCCAAATAATGACTCGGCGACTGCGGAAACTTGGATCTTCCGAGAATAAACGGAACTGTTGGATACACTCCCCGGACCTCAATCTTCGAACCTGAGAGTCGTATGCCCTCCCC
>Ga0209008_1000116_pt1 | contig 39656 bp, 39 predicted proteins | sample JacPin_JW_Ref_O3_FD_187963 | JGI IMG/M metagenome (GOLD analysis project Ga0209008, IMG submission 187963) | Forest soil microbial communities from Algoma, Ontario, Canada - Jack Pine, Ontario site 1_JW_Ref_O3 (SPAdes) (version 2) | ecosystem: Environmental > Terrestrial > Soil > Boreal... | reverse complement strand
CGCCAGAGTGTACGCCGGCCTCTTCAATGTGCTGCATGATCCCGCCGATTACAACGTCTTCGCCATCGGAGAGCGCGTCCACGTCGACTTCAATCGCGTCTTCGAGAAATTTGTCGATGAGAACGGGGCGATCTTGCGAATATTCGACCGCCTGTTTCATGTACTGCTGAATCGTGTCTTCGTCGTAAGCAATGACCATGGCACGGCCGCCGAGTACATACGAAGGACGGACGAGCACGGGGAATCCGATTTTCTTCGCCGCTTCGACGGCCTCTTCGACCGAGGCGACCATCGCTCCGGGAGCTTGCGGAATGTCGAGTTCTTCGAGCAGCTTGCCAAAGCGCTTGCGGTCTTCGGCGAGATCAATCGATTCGGGCGTGGTGCCGATGATGTTGACGCCGGCAGCTTTGAGCGGCAGCGAAAGATTGAGTGGCGTCTGTCCGCCGAACTGCACGATCACTCCCACCGGCGCGCCCGCGGAGGCTTCGTGCTCGCAAATGGCGAACACATCTTCGAGCGTCAACGGTTCGAAGTAGAGGCGGTCACTGGTGTCGTAGTCGGTCGAGACCGTCTCCGGATTGCAGTTGATCATGATGGTTTCGTAGCCATCCTCGCGGAGGGCGTAACTGGCGTGGCAGCAGCAGTAATCGAATTCAATTCCCTGCCCGATGCGATTCGGCCCGGATCCAAGTATGACGACTTTTTTCTTTGCTGTCGGCGCAGCTTCGTCTTCTTCTTCATATGTGGAATAAAGATAGGGTGTGAAGCTCTCGAACTCCGCAGCGCAAGTATCGACGCGCTTGTAGACCGGCTTCACTCCGTGCTTCTTGCGGAAGTGACGGACTTTTTCCTGCCCGCCTTTGCCATCCAGACGCCAGGTTCCGGCGAGTCGTCCGTCGGAGAAGCCCATGCGCTTGGCTTCGCGCAGCACGTCGGTGGGGACAGATTCCATAGGATGTTTTTCCAGCTCCAGCTGCATGTCGTTAATTTCCTTAAGCTGGTAGAGGAACCACGGGTCGATCGACGTCATCTTCGCGATCTGCTTGATGGTGTGTCCTTGGCGCAGCGCGTAGCGAACGTAGGACAGGCGCTCAGGATGCGGCGTCACCAATCGCTGCGTGAGAATCTTCGGTTCGATTTTCTCCGAGCCTACTTTTTTGCCCGTGTCGAGAGCGCGCACCCCCTTGAGCAGTGCTTCTTTAAAGGTTCGTCCGATGGCCATCACTTCGCCGACGGATTTCATCTGCGGTCCGAGCGATTCATCGGCGCCGGGAAACTTTTCAAATTGCCACTTCGGAATTTTGACGACTACATAGTCGAGTGTCGGTTCGAAACAGGCTGGCGTCTTGCGGGTGATGTCGTTGGGAATCTCGTCGAGTGTGTAGCCGACGGCAAGTTTGGCGGCGATCTTTGCGATCGGGAAGCCAGTTGCCTTCGACGCCAGCGCGGACGAGCGCGATACGCGCGGGTTCATTTCGATCACGACCATTCGTCCGGTCGAAGGATTGACGCCAAACTGAATATTCGATCCGCCAGTCTCGACGCCGATCTCGCGAATGACGGCAATGGCCGCGTCGCGCATCATCTGATACTCGCGGTCGGTGAGCGTCTGCGCCGGGGCGACTGTGATCGAGTCGCCAGTGTGCACGCCCATGGGATCGAAGTTTTCGATCGAGCAGATGATGATGACGTTATCTTTCGTATCGCGCATCACCTCAAGTTCGTATTCTTTCCAGCCGAGAACGGATTCTTCGATCAGGCATTCGTGCGCGGGCGAGAGGTCGAGGCCGCGGGCAAGGACTTCCATCAACTCTTCGCGGTTGTAAGCGATTCCGCCCCCGGTGCCGCCGAGCGTGAACGAGGGACGGATGATGACGGGGAATCCGATCTTGCCGGCGAATTCGACGCCATCTTTCAAATTGTTGACGAGCGCCGATTTCGGCACGTCGAGGCCGATGCGCTGCATGGCGTCCTTAAAAAATAGCCGGTCCTCGGCCTTCTTGATGGCGCTGATCTGCGCGCCAATCAGAATTACGTTGTACTTTTCGAGCACTCCGCCATCGGCCAATTCAATGGCGAGGTTGAGCGCAGTCTGTCCGCCGACAGTCGGCAGAATGGCGAAACCAGCGCTCGGCGCCATCTCGCGCTCGACGCGAATGATCTCTTCGAGATACTCGCGGGTGAGTGGCTCGATGTAAGTGCGGTCGGCCGACTCGGGGTCGGTCATGATGGTGGCCGGATTCGAGTTCGCCAGCACGACTTCAAAGCCCTCCGACTTGAGCGCCTTGCAAGCCTGTGTGCCGGAGTAGTCGAACTCGGCCGACTGGCCGATGACGATGGGGCCGGAGCCTAGGATCAGGATTTTCGAGATGTCAGTTCGTTTTGGCATGCAAATCAGTCGTTGGTCGCTTGTCGTTAAGTCGTTCGCGTTAGATTTCGAACAAGATCATCGAGTCACCATCTCCGCGAGCGGCTAGCCCGCAACTGGTCTCGATCAAACCATAAGTTGGCAGTTCCTTGTTCTCGGCCCTTGGGTCGACTTCGATGCGAAGATTACCCTTTAGCGCGGTACCGGGCCTCTTTTGGTCGGCGTTTGACTCGGCAATACGCAATATGTATAAACCAGCTTTTACTCCTTCGATGTTGAACCATCCATTGTGATCTGTTGAAGTCTTCCCAGCTTCCTGAGCTGATAGGGCCTCGACGAGCACAATATCGGCGTTGGCAAGCGGACATTTCATCTCACCTCCCCCAGCACGCCCGCGACCTTTTGCAATTTAATGATCGGGCCGTTCGGCCAGATGAGGCTGATCTCCGACTTTGCCGATGAGTCCGCAACGACCTTAAGTTCTGCAGCTCCGCCCTCGACACCCGCGTGCTTCGCAACTACAAAGTACTCACCAGATCCGAGCCCGGTGAAGGCGACTGCCCCATTGTTATCCGTGCGTGCGGAAACCACCGTTTTTGATTCGAATCGCTTGTTAACTTCCACCAGTTGGCTGATTGTGACTTCAACCACGTCAGCGGGTTTTCCATCATGGCTCACGAGCACCCTAAAGTTTCGCTGAACGCTTAAATTTGGAAACGACATCGAGCACGCGCGCGCCATGTCGGGCAACACCGGAGTCACCAAAATCGATCCCGCAAGCGGCCATACTTTGTGAGATTTCACCGCTTGCACTCCTCCATCATCTTCACGAAATCCTTAAACAAGTAGTGCGAATCATGCGGCCCCGGCGCAGCTTCCGGGTGGTACTGCACCGTGAAGAGCGGCAGATTGCGGTGGCGCATGCCTTCGAGCGTATTGTCGTTGAGATCCATGTGGGTCAATTCGACCTCGCTTTGCGGGAGCGAGTCGGGATCGACGGCGAAGTTATGGTTGTGGGCGGTGATCTCGATCTTGCCGCTGGCTAACTGCTTCACGGGATGATTCCCGCCGTGGTGGCCAAATTTCAGCTTGAAGGTTTTGCCTCCGAGCGCGATGCCGGCGATCTGGTGTCCGAGGCAGATTCCGAAGATTGGTTGCCGCCCCATCAGGCGTCTTATGTTGTCGACCGCGTAGGTGCAGGGCTCGGGATCGCCGGGGCCGTTGGATAGGAACACTCCGTCGGGCTTCAACGCCAGCACATTCTCTGCTGTGGTCTGCGCCGGGACCACTGTCACTTTGCAGCCTTCTCCGCGCAATTTGCGCAGAATGTTCTGCTTGATGCCGAAATCGTAGGCGACCACGTGGAAACGCGCCGGTTCGTCCTTTACTCCGACCACTTCGTCGGGTAGGTGCGAGCGCTCGCCGGTCTCCCAGACATAGGTGTGGTTGGTGGAGACGACTTTGGCCAGGTCCTGGCCATCCATCTTCGGGATCGCCCGTGCTTTTGCGACTAGCTTGTTGGTGTCGTCCTCGAGGGTCGAGATCACGCCGCGCATCACTCCGTTGTCGCGCAGATGGCGCACTAGCGCTCGCGTGTCGATATCGGCCAGAACTGGAATCCTGAACTGCTCCATGAACTCATCGGTGACCTGTTGCGAGCGCCAGTTGGAACTGACTTTCGAAAACTCGCGCACGATCAGGCCCTCGATGTAGGGCCGCTGCGACTCGTTGTCTTCGGGATTGGTGCCGTAGTTTCCGATTTCTGGATTGGTCAGAACGACGATCTGCCCTGCGTAGGATGGGTCGGTGAAAATTTCCTGGTAGCCGGTGATGGAGGTATTAAAAACGACTTCGCCGGAGCATTCGCCTTTAGCGCCGTAGCCTTTGCCTCGGAAGACTCTGCCGTCTTCGAGCGCAAGGATCGCTTGCATTGCAACTCCTGTGGAGTGGATTTTATGAATTCTAACAGTTGGGCGAGTTGGTGTCAGCAGAAAGTGTGACGCGCGAAAGTATCTTGCCGTTACTGAGAGTTGGCAACTGAGAGCTGCTTCAACGCAGCCTTCCCAGCTTCTCCATCGGCCAATATCCGAAGACGGCTTTGCCGTAGATATAGCGTTCGTTGACACTGCCGAAGTCGCGGCTGTCGTTCGACATGGTGCGATGGTCGCCGAGGACGAAGTAACTATTGGGCGGCACCACGATTTCGCCGTACGAGCGGGCGTCGGCGTAATCGCTGGGAACGTAATCTTCGTCGAGGGCGCGGCCGTTCAGGTAGACCTGTCCGTTTTCAATGCGGATGCGGTCGCCGGCTAATCCAATGACTCTCTTGATGTAGCTTTTCGTGATATCGCGCGGGTAGCGGAAGACGACGATATCGCCGCGCTCAATGGGCTCCCAGCGATAGACAAATTTGTTGACGAAGATCCGCTCCTGATCTTCGAGGCCGGGCATCATGCTGGTGCCTTCCACCTTCACCGGCTGATAGAGAAAGATGATAATGAATGCCGAGATGGCGAGCGAGACCAGCAGATCGCGCGCCCACACCGCCATTACCGGCAGGGGAAGCGCGACAGATTCTTTTGCCGCCGGGACTGGCGGCTGAGGGATCTCTACATCTGGCATTGTGTGAGTATTCTATACGCAGGACAAGGTCAAAGGTCAGAGGTCCGACTGCAAAGGTGAAGAGTGAGTACGGATTTACATCTGACCTCTAACCTCTAACCTCTACCCTCTCACCCCAGACCTTGCCAAGTCTCTCCATTCCCCGTACAAATAATCTTCTCCGATGACCGACTATTCGATTTTTCCAAAGATCAATGCCACGCTCAATGGATCGAGCGCGGCGCTGCTGGTGATAGGGCGCGCGCTCATCGCCCGCCGCAAGATCGCGGCGCACCGCGCGGTGATGATCACGGCATTCATTACGTCTTCGCTATTCCTGATGTCGTACCTGTACTACCATTGGCCGGGCCACGGCGGTATCGTATATTTTCGCGGGACGGGATGGACGCGAATCCTCTACTTCACGATCCTCACGTCGCACACGATCCTGGCTATCGTTATTGTGCCGATGGTGCTGATCACGCTGACCCGCGGACTCCGCGGGCAATTTGAGCGGCACCGAGCCATTGCCCGGTGGACGTTTCCCATCTGGCTTTATGTTTCAGTGACGGGCGTGATTGTGTATTTCATGCTGTTTCAGATCTTCGTCTGATCCGATGTGCAGGAGATATGACGATGCCGGTAAGGCAAACTTATTGAAGGGCCGCGCTTGCGTAAAGAATAGAGCAATGGGTTCCAATTAGGGTTTAGAGCCTGCCGATACATCACATATTTCTAGTGCGTAGCGCACTGCCTACGAGGCGGTTGATTCTGCTATAGTGAGCTTTTCAAAGTAATCGCGAAGGAGCCCGCCCATGAAAAGTGTCAACAAAGTCATCCTGATTGGAAATCTCGGCAAAGATCCCGAAATGAAGTTTACGCAGGGCGGTATGCCGGTCGCCAAGTTCTCGATTGCTACCAACGAGCGTTTTAAAGACAAGGACGGCAACTGGCAGGATCGCACGGAGTGGCACAACATTGTCGCATTTCAGAAGCTGGCGGAAATTATTGGCCAGTATCTGAAGAAAGGCGGCAAGTGCTACATCGAGGGCAGCCTGCGCACTGGCTCCTGGGACGACAAAGAAACTGGCAAGAAGATGTATAAGACTGAGATCATCGCTAACGATTTGGTGCTGCTCGGCGGACGCGGCGAAGGCGGCGGCGAATATTCCGGCGGCTCGCGCGGAATCGCGGCCTCGTCCGGCGGCAACAGTTTTGATCAGAGCGCGCCGGAGCCAGAACATGCGCCGGTCGGCAGTTCTCCGATCACGGATGAAGATATTCCGTTCTAGGAGTCTCGCCTTGGCTGCTTCTACGCTAGCAAGTCGAAACTGCGTTCCCTGCCGCGGCGGCGTGCCGCCGCTCAAGGGAGCCAACCTCACGGAGCTCCATCGTCAACTGGCCGATCCGGCGCAGTGGAGAGTCGTCGACGAGCATCACATCGTCCGCAGCTTTAAGTTTCCCGATTTCAAGTCCGCTCTAGCTTTCGTGAATAAGGTGGGCGCCGTCGCTGAACAGCAGGGCCATCATCCCGACATTCTGCTTGGATGGGGCAAAGTCGAAATCACCACCTGGACGCACGCAGTGAATGGGCTGACGGAGTCGGATTTCATCCTGGCAGCGAGGATCGACCAGGTTTTGTAAATCGGGTCATCTGACCATCGGGCGATCTGAAGTTCGAGCCATAAGATCACCCCATGGCCCGATCACCCGGTCTCCGATTTCTGATCGACAATCCCCAAAGGCCCGCCGGAATCACCATCAACATTCCTGCGACGCTGGCGACGTTGCGAGCGGCGAATCCCCAATCGACAAATCTCCCAGCCAAGTAAGCGCCTGCAGCTATGGTGAGCATGCAGAGGCAGAGGTCGGCGGCAAAGACGCGGCCGCGAAATTTGTCATCGCTTTGCATTTGCAACAGCGTGGTCGAGAATACCCACACGACGGAGCTGCCGGAATGAGCCAGCGCCACGCACAAACACGCTTGCCAGAGATGGCTGGAGACGCCGATCAGCGTATAGCCCGTGGCCGCTGCCATGTATCCGCAGAAGATCGCGACCTCCAGGCGGCGCTGCCAGTGCCCTGCCCAGGACGCGGCAAACAGTGGGCCGAGCAGCGCGCCTACGGCGCGAGCGCCGAGCAGCAAACTCATTCCTAGAAATGCGCCGCGCTCGGGAGCCATACCGCGCCAGCGGACGGCAAATTCATTTTGCCCCATCACGGTGAAGAGCACCCAGCTGGGGCCGACGATCAGGTTGCCGAACTTCGCGAGGATGGCCGAGCGCAACTTCACATGCGCGCGTACGTAACGGATCCCGGCGATGATCGGCGAAAAGTCGATCAGCTCTTTTGCGCCAAATGGATGCCCGCCATCGGCGTGCGGCTCGGCGAAGCGCATCCCCCAAATCAGCGCAGCGGAAGCTACGAAAGAGAGCGCATTCAGCAGGAAGACGGTATCGCGGCCGAAGAACGCCGCTACAATGCCGCCCAGCGTTGCGCCTAGCATCAGGTTGACGCTCCACGTAGTCGACGAAAGCGTGTTCGCCACCACAACATCTTCCCGCTCCACGATGTTCGGGATCACGGCGTTGCGCGCCGGCTCAAAAAACGCGACGAGCAAGGTTTCCGCCATGAGCAGCGGATACACGAGCCAGACTTTTTCTTTCGAGCGAACGAACAGCATGCAGAGCACGATCAACATGCGCCCGATGTCGGACGCGATCATGACCTGTTTGCGGCGCAGACGGTCATTCACCACGCCCGCTGTTGGGCCGATAAAAGTTTGTGGCAGAACCTGGAGCACCAAGGCCAGCGCGACCGATCCGGCGCGCCCGGTGAGTTGCAGCAGTAAGTTGTAAATCGTCAGGGTGTAAAACCAGTCGCCGATCTCGCTGACAACCTGGGCACTCCACAGGCGGCGAAAATTGCGGCTGCCGCCGATCAGCCGAGCATAGGATGCAAACGAGACGCGGCTAACCTCAAGTTCAGGAATGGGTTCCATTTAGGGGTAAAATTGGAAGTTCACAGCATACCGGATCAGCTCAAAACCAGCACCCAGAGCCAGAGGGGGGGAATAGTCACGGGCAAAACTGTGCAAGATTCTGCACACCCAAACGGCCGGTTATTGGAAAACCAGCCAATGGCTGCCCGAGCGGCCAAAATTTGCCGCAAAAAGGGGCTCTTTGAACGGAGTGTAAAAGTCGCCAGTTTGGAAAACCGCTTGCCCCTATTTACAGCGAAAGGAGTTTCACCTTGCGCACTCTGGGCCCAGTCGCTCTGCTCGTCCTGACCGTGTTCGTCTTGACCATATCTACAAATACCTTTGCCGCAACTGTGGTTGTGAGATCCTCTGCTGTTCCGGAACCTGGCGTTCTCGCCTTACTTGGAAGCGGCCTGGTTGGCTTGGCGGCTGTGATTCGAAGGCGCTTAACGCATTAATTCCGGTTGCCGAGAGCCCCTCGGCAATCATCCTCTGTTTGCTCAATGTTAATGTGAATCTTTAACGTTAACGGTTGCGCCCTTCACCAACGCCGTTTACTCTTCGGGGCGCTGTCGGTTTGCCACGATATCCAGAAAATATTGGTGGATGCGGCGGTCATCGCTTAATTCGGGATGAAATGTTGCGGCCACTGTCTTGCCCTTTCGCACCAGCACAGGATCCTTGCCCGCGGTCGCGATCACTTCCACGCCCTCGCCTACGCGTTCGATCTTCGGGGCGCGTATGAAAACCATCTCGATCGGGTCGTTCAGAAATTGGCCTTCACGGATGGAGCTGTTGATCTGGCGGCCGTAGGCGTTGCGGCGCACGGTGATGTCGAGGGCGCCGAGGCCAGCCTGCTGGGGATTCTCAATGTCGGTTGCGAGGAGGATGCATCCCGCGCAGGTGCCAAAGGTCGGCTTCACCCGCACAAAATCTTTTAACCTCGCAAGTCCGTCCTCACCGAGCAACTTGAGAAATGTGCCTGACTCGCCGCCGGGGATTACCAGGCCGTCGAGCTCGTTCAGTTGCTCGGGTTTGCGGACGAGAACGACTTCGGCGCCGAGTTCTTCAAGCCGACGGCGATGCGCGTCGAAATCGCCCTGCAATGCAAGGACTCCGATTTTCATGTCGGAACCCACCGAGAGTTCGCTTTCCAAAAATTAGCTTTCGATGAAACGATCACTCCGCGATTCTCCCGATCACCCCGTGACCCGATCGGTCGATGATTTACCCTTTCCCTTCGGCTCAGGCACATCTTTCGCTTTGAGCAAATCTTTCAGCTCGGCCATAAATTCCTGCACATCTTTGAAGTCGAGATAGACGGAGGCGAAGCGCACGTACGCGACTTTGTCGTAGCGGCGGAGGCGATTCATGATGAGTTCACCGATTTCGCTGGTCTTGCGCTCGCGCTCGGCCGATTCGATGACGAAGGTCTCCGCTTCATTGACGATCTGCTCGAGGCGGCTGATGGGAACGGGGCGCTTTTCGCAAGCGCGCATCAGTCCGTTGAGAACTTTCTGGCGATCGAAACGTTCGCGGCGTCCATCTTTCTTCACCACCATGTAGGGGATTTCGTCGATGCGCTCGTAGGTGGTAAAGCGCTTCTCGCACTTCAGGCATTCGCGGCGGCGGCGGATGGAATCGGCTTCTTTGCTTTCGCGCGAGTCCACGACTTTGTCATTTTCAAACCCGCAGAAGGGGCATTTCATGCGCTTGATTACTCTTTGGAACAAGAACGATTGTAGCAGGCGCTTCTGCAAGCGATGTTGGTTCGGGCGACCAGGATAGCTCAGCTTCCGTATCGCTCCTCACTAAGGACTTGAAGGGCGACCGCGTCTCCAGGTGCTCCGTTTGGCCCCGAATGTCGAGATTCTCCATCGTCCATGGCAAACCGCTCTTCGCAGGAATTGCTCTCGAACGTCTCCTTATACTAACGTTGTACTTCCTGTTGCGATTCCGGAGGTGGGGTGGATTTTCGCGATCTGGCGGTTGCAGCTCGTGTCTTGCGCAAGAGCCCGGTCTTCGCCTTGACGGCGGCTTTGACCATTGCTTTGGGAGTCGGTGCCAGCACGGCTATTTTTAGCGTGACCAATGCTGTGCTGCTACGCCCCACTCCCTTATCGCGATCCCGACCGCCTGGTGGTTGCGTGCACAGATATGCGCAAGCGCAATGTCCGCGATTTCCCGTTCTCGAATGCCAACTTCATCGATCTGCGCGAAGGCTCCAGGTCCGTCTTCGAAGACCTTGCCGGGGTCTTCACTTTTCCGCTCACGTTGCAGCGCGAGGACGGTACGGCTGAACAGGCTAATGCTTCGGTCGTGACGATCAACACATTTCGATTGCTCGGTGGCGGCATCGCCGACGGCCGAGATTTTAATGATGACGATGCGGTCCCGAATCCGGCGGCTCCGCCGCTTGGCGCACAGCAGGCGCCTCCTCCGCCACGCTTGCCGCTGCACGCGATCCTGAGCTATGAATACTTCAAGCGCCGGTATGGCGGAGACCCATCCGTGGTTGGGCGCTCGATACAGATTGCCGGCCCGCAGGCACCGGGGCTGATCATCGTCGGCGTTCTACAGCCGCACTTCCGCCTGTACTTTCCGCCGGACTCTCAAGTGATTTCCGCACCCGATGTCTGGATTGCGAATCGACTCGGCTATGATGGCGCCAACCGCATGGGCGTATCCATACGCGCCATAGGCAGGCTTCGTCCTGGAGTTACGCCCGAGCAGGCGCAGGGCGAATCGGAAAAAGTGGCCGCTACGGCGCGCGCCCAGTTTCCTATTCTCGGAACGGCCGACTATCACATCCGGGTTGAACCGATGCGCCAGCACATGATTGCCGAGGTCCGCCCGGCAATCCTCGCCCTCATGGGTTCAGTCATATTCCTCCTGCTGGTCGCGTGCGCAAACGTTGCCAATCTTCTGCTCGTCCGGGCTTCGCTGCGCAATCGCGAACTGGCGGTCCGCGCTGCACTGGGAGCGAGTCGCTGGAGATTGATGTCGCCGATCATCGCCGAAGCCGTCTGGCTTGCCGCCTTAGGGACCCTGGCTGGACTTGTGCTCGCCTGGGCCGGAATCGGGGAATTGCGCTCGCTCGCACCCGCCGATCTGCCGCGCCTGGATACGATTACCATCGACACATCGGTGCTCGCCTTCACCGCGCTGGCGGGGCTCGCGGGGGCGATTCTGTTTGGCATGACCCCGGCCCTGCGCGCCTCCCGTCCGCGCCTTATGAACGTGCTGCGCGGCATCAGCCGAAACACTGGACTTGGCAGCGGCAGCGTCATGCGCAGCGCCGTCGTTACGGCGGAGGTCGCGCTCTCGTTTGTGCTGCTGGTTGGCTCGGGGCTGATGTTCCGCAGCTTCCTCGACCTGCAGCGCATCGATCCCGGATTTGATTCGCGCAACCTCCTCACCTTTGTCCTCAACGGCAATAACGGCGCCGCTACGCCCGAGGCCAACGCAGCATTCATTCGCCAGCTGGACGAACGGCTAGGTTCCATTCCGGGAGTAAAGAACGTCACCGGCTCTTTTCCTTTTCCGCTGGCAGGTGGGTATAGTCCGATACGGTGGGGCAAAGAAGAGGCGCTCTCGGATCCGAGCAAGTTTCAGGCAGCCGATTTTCAGATCGTGACACCGGGATATTTCGAGACAGTGCGCACGCCGCTGATTGCCGGACGCACCTTCACGGACGCCGATAACACGACCGATCGCCGGCTGATCATGATCGATGACGTTCTCGCAAAGAAGGCTTTTCCTGGAGAGTCTGCGGTGGGCAAGCGCATCCTCATTCGGCTTAAAACGCCTGAGCCAGAGCAGATGGAAATCATTGGTGTCGTCGGACATGTGCGGCAAACCTCACTGTCGGTACCGGGACGCGAGCAAATCTATTTCACTGACGGATACGGCGGACCCGGCGCTGTGAACTCCTGGACGCTGCGCGTTGGCGGGGATCCCAATCAATTCGTAAGCCAGGTGCGCGCCGCGATTAAGGACGTAAGCCCACAGCTGCTGGTCAGCAACTTGCAACCTGTGGACCAATTGGTGCTACACGCCCAGTCTGAGACCACATTCTCGCTGCTCCTGATCGGCGTCTTCGCTGTTATCGCGGGAGCGCTGGCCGGAGTCGGATTGTACGGAGTGCTTTCGACCGCGGTGCGGCAGCGCACACCGGAGATCGGTGTGCGCATGGCCCTCGGCGCCGGACGGCCCACCATCTTCCGACTCATCGTCGGTCAAGGCCTTCGCTTGAGCGCAATTGGAGTGATCATCGGCATTGTCGCGGCACTCATACTCACGCGATTGATGACCTCAATGCTGGTGGGCGTGAAGCCTAGCGATCCGCTGACATTTGTTTCGATGGTGCTGCTCTTTCTTGTCGTCGCGACAGCATCCTCCTGGATCCCCGCAAACCGCGCCGCTGCGGTTGACCCAAACCAGGCGCTGAGAGAGGAATGAATCCTTTTGCCATGGGGCGCAAGCGGAACCCCCTCCGTGCTGGCACTTTGCGTCTACGGATGGCCGACAAGTCGGGAACTGAGCCGTCACCAGGAACTCAGGTTGCTTCTTCGACCGCAGCAACTTCTTCCGCGTGTTCACTCTCTTCCGAAAGCTTACGCAGCGATAATCGTTCGTGATGGGAGAGCAATAATCCTACCGGAACGATTGCAAAAAATGTCACCAGCCACAGCATAATGCCGCAGCTGACTGCGAGTTCTTGGGGGACTATGTGAAAGATGTGGTCAAGGGCGCTGATGGTGGCGAGTTGCGAGCCGCCGCCTACGCCGGGCAATTGCACCAGCGAGCCGATCATGCTCGCTCCCATAAGCAGGAGGACTTTGGTGACGCTCATCGCGGCCATGGGCGCGCCATAGGCGTGGGTCACTTCTTTGTAGGCCAGCGCGATGATCCACCACATGAGGACGGAGACGGCGGACAATTCCAGAAATGCGATGGGGCCATGGATGGTGTTGAGTCCGATGGTGAACTCGCGAATTTTTTGCGCGATGCGATGGCCTAGATTTTCGGCAAGATGCGCAAAATGGCCTTCAACCCACTGGGCAATGCGATTTCCACGGTAGGCGACGAGCATCGCGCCCAGAAGCAAACCGAGTACGAGAGCGATCAGCGCGTAGCCGGTGAGATGAATCCAGCGCTGCACTTCGGGCGGGGAGGCGAGCGTGAAGGCACGCAGTTTTGAGGGCAAGAAAATGGCACCCACCATCAACACGGTAAAACCGCCAACGTCGAAAATTCTCTCGACCGCCCAGACCGCGACTTGCGAGGCAAAGGGAAGGTTGTTGCGCCGGGCGATGAGGTAGGGACGAATGAGTTCGCCGGCGCGGCCGAGCAGGGCCAGGCCCGTGAAGCCGATCATGGTCGGCGGGACGAGGCCGAGGATGGAGGCTTCTTTGCGCACCGGGCGGAGGAAGATCTTCCAGCGCACGGCGCGCAGGAAGTAGGCGAGGTAGATGTAGGCGACGCCATGCAGGATGTGGCGCCAGCTTAGTCCGAATTGAAAGAGGCGTGCCCAGTCGAAGTTCTTCCAGGTGCGGAACTGGAGGTAAACCAGTCCAGCCAGGACGAGAAAAACAACGGCGTATGCCAGGTATTTTTTCTTGTTCATTCGCTGCGAGATCAATTTCGAAGACAGGCGCAGCTGTGGTGTGCACCGCCCCAATTGAAGGTATATGAGGAAGCAGCGAGGGTCAACGCTGGGACGGGTAAAGTCAAAACCATCTTAGTGGAAAGAATCAAGGCTGTGAGAAGAATCAAGGCTGCGATTGGGCGGCGACTGTGGTCACGGCAGCTTTCGCGGTTTGCTGGGCGTGGGGCGGTGTTTTGCTCTGAGGCATGGTAGCTGCGTGAGCTGAAAGCGGTTTTTGTTTGGCCGCCGCTTTTTCCTGCGCGATCTTCTTTGTGTTGTATTCGTGCACGATGCGGGCTACATAGGCGCGGGTTTCGCGGAAGGGCGGGACTCCCTGATATTGTTCGACGCGTTCGGGGCCGGCATTGTAGGCGGCGAGGGCCTTGACGAGATCGAAATTGTAGCGCTCGAGAAGTTCGCGCAGATAACGGCTTCCTCCGGTGACGTTGGCTTCGGGATCGAAGGCATCGTTGACGCCTAGTTGATTGGCGGTGCCGGGCATTAACTGCATCAGTCCGCGAGCGCCTTTCGGAGAGATGGCGTGGGGGTTGAATCCGCTTTCGGCGTGGATGACGCTGTTGACGAGATCGGGATCGAGATGAAAGGTGGCGCTCGCGGTGTTTACTACTTCGTTAATAGGAAGCGGAGGTGCCGATTTTTGGACGGTAGGTGTGACCGGGGCAGCGGATGGCGCGGGCGGCGGCGATGCAAGATCTTTTTCGTAGCTTGCGATCTCTTCGGTGGGCACATCGGTGAAGCTGGAATCATCGGCGGAGAAAAAAAGGCGTGTCGTTGATCCCATTATCTGGCGATGATCATGGCGTATGGAGAAGCCATTGCGCAAGACAGCCATGTCGGTGGCGCTGGCGGGACGAGCCATCAGAGCTAGAGTCACGACACAAAAAAGTGCGATGGCGTTCGCCGCCATTCGCGAAGCTTTCTCCGTTGCTAGTAATGCTTGTCGGATCATCTTCTTCGAATCCAATTTCGATCGGTCACAGGCTTACGCCGACCGCCGATCCGCAAACTTCGTCGGGCTCCGCAGCTGCAATCGCTTTGCCGTGCAACACGAGCTCAACTGCGGCCGAAACGCCGCTTTCGGCGTTGGAGCGGGTCAGCGTCCAGCCTCGGCCGCGCAGTTCTTCGGATGCATTCCCCATGATAAACGGATGGCCGGCGAAGGCCAGCATTTCAATATCATTATAGTTATCACCGATGGCCATGACCTGATTGCGGGTAATCTGGCGGTAATTGGCCCAACGTTCAAGCGCGTGTCCTTTGGAGCAGCCGGCGTTGAGCACATCGACAATCGAAAGATCGCGACCGGGATACTCGGTGCGAAGAACCGTGATGGGCAGGCCGCAGGTTGCCAGAACCTGCAAGACGCGCTGCATGTCGGCGACCGGTCCGCAGAACATGGCCTGCACCGGATCGGTGGTAAGCGCGTTCTCGATTGGGACGACGAACTTTATGTACTGCATATTTTTTTCCAGCCAGCGCTGGATACTGCCTTCGAGATACTCGAGGCGTTCGATCACGATTGTGCCAGGCCCGTTACTGTCAAAGGTGAGAACGGTCTGACCGCGAAATTCTTGCATGACGCTGACGAGTTTGCGGCAGGTTGGCTCGGGCAGCAGGTCGCGATGAAAAGTTTCTCCGGCGAGCGAGCGGGTGATGGCGCCATTCGAGCTGATCAGCCATAGATCAAATCCCAGTTGTTCGGCGATGGGTAGAGCGAAGGTGTGGCGGCGTCCGGTGACGAGAATGACTTCGATGCCGTCGGCGTGGGCTCGCCGGAGGGTCGCGAGATCGGCCTCTGAGATCTTGAATTCGGGGCTGAGCAGCGTGCCGTCAATATCGATGGCAATGAGGCGGAGAGAGTTGGCGGGCACGGTTAATTTTAGCATCCACATTTTGAGGTTTGGGAGATCGCATATCGCCATTGGTGCATGCGGGACGCGAAAAAAATTGGTTGATCTTTAGAATCATCGCTTTAGCAAAAAATTGTCGCCAGATCTTTGGATTATAGAGACTTATTTGTAAAATCCTGTGGAATAAGGAGTTATGCGTAGTCATTCAGCGGACAAAGTCCCTCGTCGCAAAATTGTAGCGGCAAGCAAATAGAAAAGGGCGCGGGGAATAATCCCACACCCTTTTGTTGGAGTTTGACTCTCTATTCTTGTTATAGCAATTCGAACCACCCATACCGACCAGCTTTGGGACTTTATTCTCCTATTCTATCCATCGACTTAGCAGGGAAATCGACGGATCAGGGGGCTGACAACGATTTCGACGAGATCAAGACGTCAACCTCAGGGGATAGTGATTGTGGCTGCGTCTCCGAAGGTCGGGCCGGGCGATTGGAAATCGGCGTCGCAGTCGGAGCCATTGCCCGCGCCGCCGTTCAATCCACAACCGGCGCCGTCGAGGGCACGGAACTCGACATCGTAGGTGCCAGCGGCGACAGGACCGATGACCACGGCGAAGGTTCCGTCGCCATTCATGTCAGTCGTGACGACGCCTACTTCGGCGTATACGGCGCTCGCCGTGACGCCCTGGCGGGTAATCGATTGACAATCGTTGCCGCTGGAGAAGCCCTGTACGGGAAACTGTCCGAAGGTGCCGGCAAATGTGTTGCAGAAAAAAGCCAAGTCAACCTGATAAAGCTTGCCGGGTGTCGCGGCCACCAGGGTATAAATCACGGTTAATTTCTTGGTCGTCGCATTCACAGAATAAGTGACTTTGCTCTTCTTGTAGTTGAGGGACTCGTCAAAGTTGTCCCAGCCTGCGGTCCACTTCAGCGCGGTCGCAGAAGCGGCGGCGACCGACAGAAGCAACGCCACCATCACCAGAAATAATCTTTTCATTGTGATCCTCATTTTTCCTGATTCTTCGAAAGTTTAGAAAAGCATTTATCAGTCAAGATCTCGACGGAGAAACAACGCAGTCTTCAGGGGATGGTAATTGTGGTGCCATCTCCGAAGGTGGGGCCGGGAGATTGGAAGTCAACATTGCAATCGCTGGACTGGTTTCCGGCGCCGCCGATGAGGTTGCAACCCGCGCCGTTGCGCACAAAAAATTCGACGCTATAAGTACCGGCGACGATGGGGCCAATGATGACTTTGAAAGTGCCATCGCCGTTTTCGTCAGTCGTGATAACTCCGACTTCGATCTCGGCGATACTTTGGGTTACTCCCTGCCGCGTGATGGATTGGCAGGCGCCGCCTCCGCCGTCGATCGCGAACTGGCCAAAATTTGCGGGGAACGTGTTGCAGAAGAAATTGACCGAGGTCTGATAAAGGCTGTTGGGAGCGGCGTTGACTAACGTGTAAGTCACCGTCCACTCTTTGGTCGTGTCATTTACGGAGTAAGTCACCTTACTCTTCTTATAATTGAGCGGTGCGCCGAAGCTGTCCCAGCCCGCGGTCCACTTCAACGTGGTTGTGGTTGCGAAAGTGGAGCTGGCCAACAACAGCAACGCGGCAGTGTGTAAGAACGTTCTCTTCATTATGATTTCTCCTGGAAGATCATCGAGCGAAGATCACTTACCAAAAAGTGGAGCATTTCGAAGCAGCATCTTTAGCTTGAAAATCTTTCCTTTAAAATCTAGGGCTGATAAATCTGCACGTTGCCGTAGACGTCGCTGGCAAAGAGCGCTCCGGTGTTCGCACCGCCGATGCAATAGAGTTGATTTTTCGCGACCGCCGAGGCGGGCGCGACTGTCGGCTGTGGGATGGCGGCTAGATCGGTGGTCCAGGACTTGGTAGCTCCTCCGGTGTAGGCTTCGACGGTTGAGACGGGAGAACCATTGTTGGGAGTGCCGCTGGCAACGTAGAACTTCCCTGCAATGGCGCCGAAACAGGATGCGGCCAGGGCGGTGGGCATCGGAGCGAGAGTCTTCCAGGTGTTCTTGGCGGTGTTGTAAAGCTCGTTGTCGCTGGTGACCCCGCTGTTTCCTAGTCCTCCCGCGACGATAATGCCGCCAAGGTAGCCGGTCGCCGGGTTCGACCTGCCGACCTTCATGGAAGCTAGTTGCGCCCAGGTATCGGTCGCGGGATTGTAGCTGTAGAGGGTGGAGACTCTTCCCGATCCCGACGCGTAACCGCCCACGACGTAGATAATGTTTTTCGACTCCGTCGCGTACACGCTGTCAATCGCAGTGGGGATGGGAGACTTATCGGACCAAGTGTTAGTCGTCGGATTGTAGGCCTCCACCGTCGTTAACGCTCCGCCGCCGCTAGCGCAGGAACTGTTGCAGCCGCCAATTACGTAGAGGATGTTTTCGACCACGGCAGAAGCGGGCACGTAACGGGCGGTGGGGATGGGAGCACCGCTCGTCCATGTGTTTTTGGCGAGGTTGTAGATTTCGTTGTTGGTGACGATGGCGCTGGTGGTGGCTCCGCTGACCACGTAGATCTTGCCTTTGATTACGCCGAAAGCTGCTCCGACGCGAGGGGTGAGCATGGGCGCGCCGGTTGTCCAGGTGTTGTGGGTGACGTCGGGAACCTGGGCTGTTAGTAGGGAAACCGCGGCGATTAATAAGAGCGAGACGAACAGGAATCGAACTGCAGTCTTCATTTTTTCTCCACTGGAAAAGTTTGGATTGCGCAAGGGCAGTTCCCTGCCCTTGCGGCTCATAGATCTGGACGTAGTTGTGGACGATTGTTGTTGGACGGGACTGCTCTGCCTCACCCTACGGCAGGTTGTAGGCACAGAGGTTGTTGTAGCCGCAGACGGCGTAGACAGTTCCGTTGACTACCGCCGGTTGCGAAGTTGTGCCGCCGCCGAAGTTTGAGTCCCAGAGCAGTTCTCCGGTGGAAGCGTTGAGGGCGCAAGTTCCATTGCATTCGGCATAGACCACGCCGTTGGCGACGGAGGGTGCGGAGGAGAAATTATTCGTTCCGGAACCCGTCCACAGTAGTTTGCCGGTTTTCCCGGCGAGGGCGTATTGCTGGCCGTAATAGGTGCCACCAACGTAGACTACACCTTTCGCGACGGCCGGGCGGTTGTAGCTGTTGCCCACGTCGAGGCCGGTGACCTTCCAGAGTTGGGAACCCGTTTTCGCGTTGAACGCATAGACGGTGCCGCTAAATGTGTTGACGTAGGCGGTATTGCCCGACACGGCTACGGGCGAGCCGCTATCTCCTGTCGGGGAACACCATGCTGTCGCTCCGGTGGTGATTTCTACGGCACATACACCTTCGGTGCTGTCGTTCGGATAGAAGGTGCCGTAGTAGGCGAGTCCTCCGGAGACGGCTGCCGGGTAATCGGTGGGGGCGTAGCAATCGTTAGCTCCGCCACCGCCAGCGCCACCATCGCCGCAATTGCCAATTTCCCAAAGCTGGGCGCCGGTCTTGGCGTTGAGCCCGACGATGTAGCCTGCGCGTTCGCTGAGCGTGTCGGCTTCGCCGATGACGAGGATGCCGTTGGAGATGACGGGGCCATTGTATGGGCCGCTACTCACTCCCGTCCCGCCATCGTTGAAGATTGCCCAACTCCAAAGCAGCTTGCCGGCTTTCTTACCTGTCAGTCCGACGGCGCAGACGCCAGCGTGCCCACCACCGAGGTTATCGATTTGACAGTTGACATAGATCGTGGCGCCGGAAATCGCCAGGCCCTGTGCGGTTCCGCCATAGGCGTAGCCGGTGGCGGTTCCGGAGAATGTCCAGATCACTTTGCCGGTGGTTGCATTTACCGCGTAGAGATTGCCGTCGCTGGAGTCGATGTACACGGTGTTGCCGGAAGTCAGCGTGGGGACGTTGATTTCGCCATTAGTCTGGAAGAGCCAGGTCTGGGTGAGTCCGGAAACGTTGGCAGTGGACAATGTCTTCTCGAGAGGGTTATAGCCGTCGTGGGTGGCGTTGTATCCGGTTTGTAACCAGTTCGCGGTCGTCAGCGGCTCGGCTTTGATGGCGTCGGTTTGGGCTTGGAGCGGAAGGGCTGCTGCGGCGATAAGAATGAAAAGGGCTAGCATGGTGAGCGCAGATGCGGCCATGCAAAATTTCCTGCCAGTCCCACAGTGGATGCGATTCATTAAGTTCCTCCAGGAGAACAATCAGTGGTTGAATCAGTTCCGTGATCTAGTGCGCCGGCATTGCGGCGAATTTGACATCTTGCGTCTACGGGAGCGCGGTTGAAACCGTTACTGCGGCAATAAAACTTCGTTGTTCGTTTGCGTTTCCGTTGTCGGTGATGGTGATGCTGACGAGCGTTTGTGTTCTGAATGCTGCCGGCAGTTCGAAAACTTGCTCGTCGAGCCGCTGGCCCTGGCCGTTTACCCAAGCGTTGACGGTGGCAGTTTTACCGACGGCTCCGGGGAGTTGGCACAGGATGGTATCCGTGGTGCTGCCGTTTTGGTTGTAGTCGCGGATATTGGTGCCGCCGACGAGACTGACGGTCCAAGTGGCTCCGGCGCTTCCCGTGAACGTAAGGCTGAGGAGGCCCGATTGAGTCGATCCCCAATAGGTATTCATAAGGGTGTAGACAGTTTTTACTTTGGCGACATTGATGGGAATGGTGATGGAGACGGTGCCGCTGCCGCCGCCCGCGGCTTCGTCAGCGTTCCAGACATTGTTCGCCGTCCCTTCGGCGTTGCCGGGGATGAGAAAAGGAATGCCATCGTAAGTTTGCTCGCCGTAGGGGAAGGTGGAACAGTTGATATATCCGCCTAAGGGAGCGCCGCACCAGGTAGTGTCGGTGAGAGAAGAAATGTCGATCGTAGTAGTGGGCGACTTGACTGCCTGCGCGAATGTCACTCCGAGACAAAGGATCAGCGTCATGGTAGCAATCTTGTGAATTTTCATGATTCCTCCGAATTTGGTTTCGTCCGGTTGTTGTCGAAAAAACATTGTCGTTGCGGACCTTGCCCGCTCGTTCTATGGGCCGACAGTCGAAACTGTTAGCGCTGCCAGAAAACTCCGTTGCACGCCTTCGTTGCCGCTGTCGGTGATGGTGATGCTGACGAGCGTCTGGGTCGCGAACTCGGCTGGCAGTTCATAGATTTGTTCGTCGAGTCGCTGGCCTTTGCCATTGACCCAGGCATTGATGGTGCCGGCCTGACCGACGCCTCCAGGCAACTGGCAGATGCAGGTATCGGTGTAACTGCCGTTGTTGTAATCGCGGACATTGACGCCGCCGATCGGGTCGAAGGTCCAAGTGGCTCCATCGCTTCCGGTGAACGTAATGCTGAGCAGGTCGGGCGCGGTGGAGCCCCAAATCGTGTTCATGAGGGTGTAGACCGTCTTGACCTTGGCGACGTTGATCGGGATGGTGATGGAGACGGGTGAGCCGCCGCCTCCGGCCGCAAAGTCGGAGAACCAGGCGTTGTTTTCCGTGCCCTTCTTGTCGCCGGCCATGAGGAAGGCGATGCCGTTGTAGTGCTTCGTGCCGTAGGGAAACGTCGAACAGTTGAGGTTGTAAACACCGAGGTCGCCGCACCAGCTGTTGTTGATGACGGATGCGAGACTGATCGTCTTATTGGCTGCGTTGGCCAATCCGGCGCCGAGGCAGAGGGTCAGGAGCAGGATGGCGAGATTGCGTTTCTTCATGGTTCCTCCAAATGATTGTTCTAAGTAAATCGCGAGATGTTGAGCCGCCCGGCGATGCTGACTGGGTCGACCCTGCGGTTAATCCTCGACGGTGAACGATGTCTTGCTTGGGGCCGTACCGTTCGGTGTGGTGACCTCAATCACACCGCTGGTGGCACCGGCAGGAACCACCGCGCCGATCCGCGTACTTTCCACTGTGAACTTGGCGGACACGCCGTTAAAACTCACGGCGGTAGCATTCAGGAGGTTGTAGCCCCAAATGTTCACGCTTGCGCCTACCTTCCCTTTGCTGGCGAGAATGTTTTGAGTGTGGGTAAGCCTGACTCGGTGGAGATGGCGTAGCTCACGATAAAGTCACCGGTGTTGTCTCCATAACAGCTCGGCTGGCCGGTGCCATTACAGGCGTCCGTGATACCCAGATAGAGAGACTTCGCTCCGCTCGGAACAGAGAGCACCTGGACGCTGCCGGTGCCGTCTCCGGTGAGTCCGTCGCCGATGAAGAACAACTGCTGCTGCAACACCGGCGAAAGAGAGGTGAAGTCGGTGCCGATGGTATCGAAGTCGAGGGTGACCGGAGCATCGCCTTTCGGAGCCCCGGATTCGAATACGCCGGTGACGAAGCCAAGGTTTGGAGCCTGGATGCCCGAGATAGACAAGTCGGACTGGATATTTGCAGAAACCCCAGATCCTACACCGTCCGCATCGTTGTAGTTGCTGCCGCCGGTTATGGTGATGCAGGCGGCGGTGCAGCGCCCCTTCGTTATGGTTCCGCCGTAAATGGCGAAGGTCATCGAGGAGGAGCCGGCGGGCAATGCAATTTTGTGGGGCAGCTCGCCGGTGCCGTCCGATGTCGTCACTGCCTTGTAGCCCGCCCCGGATATCTCATAGTTGGAGTCAACTTTCAACGTTTGCGCTTGCGCAGGACGAACCGCCGCGGCAAAGAGAAGAGCGAGCACGCTGAGCGCAAATGCGGCCATGCGGAATTTCAAAGCTCGTTGGCCAATGCAATTCATAAATCCTCTCCTGAGAGTGAGATTTTTTCTGGGCCCCGGGGGAAGTGCGCCGCAGGTCTTCGCCGGCGCTCGCTTCAGAGCGTGCCGCGTGCGGCACGGTTCTGAATACGGCGGCCACTGTGCCCTGAAATGTGCGCTTGGGTCAATGTTTTGGACGTGATGCGTTCGTGCAGTGAATGTGACGCGCTAAGAGGCTTTCGTTGCAGTAGAATACGCGAAGTTGTTGTCTGGGAATCGAGGCCGCAAGCCTCCCTTTAAAATACCGGTTCGGCGATATAAAGTTTACTTTCGCCGCCGGTTGGTTCGATGGTAGACTTGCGCTCTCCCCTGAAGCGCCTCCCTTCTATGCCTCTTAACTCGCTGAATCGCGCGCCGAATACTGTCGTATTGTTTGGCGTGTTTGAGGCGGATTTCCGCTCGGAGGAGTTGCGTAAGAACGGGGTCAAGGTCAGGATTCAGGACCTGCCGTTTCGCGCCCTGAAGCTTTTGCTGAGCCGCCCAAATGAGGTCATCACGCGCGAGGAATTTCGCCAGACGCTGTGGCCGGGGGACGTGTTTGTCGATTTTGATCTCGGCATCCGCAGCGCGATCAAGCGGCTGCGCGACGCGCTCGGCGATTCGGCGGAGAATCCGATCTTTGTGGAAACGGTGGATCGCCGCGGCTATCGCTGGATTGCTCCTACCCATGTTGAGCCGCTTCCGGAGGCAACGGTTGCGGCCGAGATCGAAGCTCTGGATTTAGCCACTCCTACTGCGGCTCCGACACCGGTCAACCATTGGGATTGGATCAGGAATTGGAAGGTCGCCGGGCTGGTGCTGGTGGCGGCATTTGCCCTAGGCGCTTTGGGAGTGTTGAGTCTAGTGCTGCTACGCCGCCACGCTGGCGCAGATTCAATTGCCGTACTCCCGTTTATTAATGGTAGTGGCGATGCTAATACGGATTATCTCAGCGACGGCATCACCGAATCATTAATCGGCAACCTCGCGCATGTGCCCCGGCTTAAGGTGAAATCGCGCAGCTCGGTCTTTCGTTATAAGGGCAAGGATGTGGACGCGCAAAAGGCGGGGAATGAGCTGGGTGTGTCGGCGCTGGTGAGTGGACGAGTGACGTCGCGCGGCGACAGCATCGAAGTGAGCGCGGAGCTTATCGATGTTCGCGATAACACCGCAATCTGGGAGCATCACTATAGCGGCAAGGGCGCGGACATCGTTTCGCTGCAGATGCAGATCGCGGGTGACATTGCGGGAAAATTGCGTTCGAAGCTCAGCAGCTCAGAAAAGCAGCAGGTCACCCGGCAGGGCACGCAGAATCCGGAGGCTTACGATCTTTATTTGAAGGGGCGGTACGCGTGGAACAACCGGACCTACGATGAGCTTGAGAAGGCAATCTCGTACTTCAATCAAGCAATCGCGAATGATCCAGGCTATGCTCTGGCGTATTCGGGTCTGGCGGATGTTTACAATGTACTGCCGAATTATGGCGGCAATCAGAACGAAGACTTCCCTAAGTCGAACGGTGCCGCGCGCAAGGCCTTGGAGCTGGACCCGACTTTGGCCCATCCTCACGCTGTTCTGGGCAGCAACGAGATGCAGTACGACTGGGATTTTGCCAGCGGAGAGGCGCAGTTCAAGAAGTCCTTCGAACTCGACCCTAACGATGCGACCGCTCGGCAGTGGTATGCGGACGATATTGCAATGATTGGAGGCCGCGAGGCGGAAGCGATTGCCGAAGTTGATCGTGCGCTTGAACTGGAGCCGCTGTCGCCGGTGATCAGCAGGGTGGCCGCGAGTGTGCGCGTGTGGGAGCGACGGTTTGACGAAGCCATCGCGATTTGCACGAAACTGGCGAATAACGACCCGGCGTTTGCGATTGCGCATGATTGCCTGGCCCAAGCCTATTGGGGGAAGCACATGTACCCGCAGGTGATTGACGAATGGAAGACCCGTGGCGAGTTGTCCGGCTTTCCAGCCGATGCCGAATCCGCTGCGACCATGGAACAAGGATTCCGTTCCGCGGGATGGAAGGGTGCTGTCGCGAAGCTCACTGAATATCGGGAAGCACAACGTAAGAATGGCTATTTCTCGGCATTCGACATTGCGAGCTTCTATGCCGACTTGGGAGACAAGGAGCAGGCCTTCCATTGGCTCAACATCGCCTATCAGGAACACGATTGGCTGCTTATCAGTTTGAAGACTAACTTCCGGCTTGACCCGATACGTAGCGATCCGCGGTTTGCGGAGTTGGTGCGCAAGGTGGGACTGCCGCAGTAGGCGGAAGCTCCTTCAATAAAGTCACCATCGGCGGGTAAAGCGAGCTGATATCGCCGTGCTGAAGCGCTGCGCCACTCGAGAACAAGATCGAGTTTTTTCTACCGAAGACACCATCGAGTTTCTCGGCAGAATCTCCGTTCTTCAATTCCTTCTCACATTTTCCTCTTCCGCCATGCGACAATCTTGCCGACAAAGATTCCCTATGGAGGCTATCGATGAAGTTGAGATTCCTTCTCGTATTGCTGACTCTGCTTCCCAATTCCCTGCCCGCACAAACCGCACCGGAGACCGGCAAACCTTTCGTGATCGAGTATTACTACAAGACGAAATGGGGGCACGCCGACGAGTTTCTTCAGCTCTTCAAAAAGAATCATTACCCGTTGCTGAAGAAGCAGGTGGAAATGGGGCGGATGCTGAAGGTGTGGATGGACCAGCCTCGCTATCACACCACGGAAGACGCTCGCTGGGACTATCGCGTGACTATTGTTTTCAAGAATTCCGCGGCTGCCAATGAGCCTTTTGACGAGGACGCGATGAAGAAACAGCTCTGGCCAGATCAGGCGACTTATTTGAAGGAAGAGCAGCGGCGCTTTGAAATCCTTGATGCGCACTGGGATTTGCCCATTAAAATCATGGACCTGGACGGGAAGTAGGCGTCCGACCGTCCGGCTGGAGGCGACTAAAATGTTGCAACAAGACACCCAATGTGCGTTATTATGCCGCGACTCGCGGTCGCGGATTGGTCGGAGGCGAGCGTGAGGCTGCGAGTCGACGTTGTGAAATCTGGAAACGCGAGAGGAAAGAAAATGAAGACAATCGAACGCTCTCTCCCAAGAGTGGCCGCTCTTCTTTGTGCGGCTACATTATTCCTGTTCACCATTCCAGGGCAGGCGCAGTCCGTGTTGACGCGTCATGTACGCGACGCGGTCGCCAGCGGGCAGGCGCAGCTCGTCGGAAAGCTGCCGGCAACACAGTCGATGCACTTCGACATTGTTCTGCCGTTGCGGGATCGCACAGGGCTGCAAACCTTCCTGCAGCAAGCCTACGATCCGACCACTCCGTTCTACCGGCAGTTTCTTACGCCGCAGGAATTTACCGCGAGATTTGGCCCCAGCCAGGAAGACTGGGACGCTCTGGTTGCGTTCGCCAAGGCAAGCGGCTTTGAAATCGTAAGCGGCTCGCGCGACGCCATGGACCTCAGGCTCGTGGGCAGCGTGGCGAATATCGAGCGCGCCTTTCACGTGACCATGGGCGTTTACCAGCATCCCACAGAAAGCCGCACCTTCTACGCGATCGACCGCGAGCCGACGTTAAATTTGCCGTTCGCCCTCTGGCATATCTCCGGTCTGGACAACTACTCGATTCCGCATCCGATGTTTGTCAAGAAGAGCGACTACATAAAGACGCATGGCATCGATGCTGAGAAAGCCGTGTCTCGGGCCAGCATTGGCTCGGGCCCTAGCGAGTCATTCTTAGGCAGCGACATGCGGGCCGCCTACTATCAGGGAACCTCCCTCACCGGCGCTGGGCAGAATATCGGATTGTTTGAGTTTGAGGGCTACGATATCGCCGACCTCAACACCTACTACAGCAACGTCGGACAAACCAGAACCGCCGCCGTGACGGGGATTTCGACCGACGGAACCAGCCTGAGCTGTACTTCTCCGAGTTGCGACGATACCGAGCAGATCCTGGATATGACGCAATCGCTCGGCATGGCGCCGGGCATCACCACGCTGTACGTGTACGTGGGAAGCACGGACACGGCGATCATCAGCGCCATGACGGTGACGACCGACGCTCCGTTGTCGAAGCAGGAAAGCTGCTCGTGGGGCTGGACTCCGGCCGACCCGAGCACGCTCGATCCATACTTTGAAAAGATGGCGTCGCAAGGCCAGAATTTCTTTGCGGCGTCGGGCGACAGTTCGGCATGGTCTTCGTCGAATGAGGCGTGGCCGGCGGACGATGCGAATATTGTTTCCGTCGGCGGCACGGACTTGACCACCACCAAAGCGGCTGGCCCCTGGGCATCAGAGACGGCCTGGGCAGACAGCGGCGGCGGCATCTCTCCGGATAAGATCGCGATCCCCTCGTGGCAGCAGCTTTCGGGTGTAATCACTTCGTCCAACAAGGGCTCGACCACTTATCGCAACGGCCCGGATGTAGCGGCCAATGCTAATTTCACTTTCTATGTTTGCGCCGACCAGGAGGCTTGCACGGCGAATGAGTATGGCGGGACCAGCTTTGCAACACCGATGTGGGCCGGTTACCTGGCTCTGGCCAATCAACAAGCGGCAGCCAATGGCGAGACGATCGGCTACATTAATCCGATCATTTACCCAGCGGCTCTCGGCTCGAGCTATTCCACGCTTTTTCATGACATCACCAGCGGGAGTTGCGGCACCTACTCAGGCATCACCGGATATGATCTATGCACGGGCTGGGGCAGTCCGAACACGACCGGCTTGATCAACCTTCTTGCCGGCTCGGCGACACCGAGCTTCACGCTGTCCGCTTCGCCGAGCAGTCTGTCGGTGACGCAAGGCAGCAGCGGTTCGAGCACCATTTCGGTAAAGGATGTGAACGGATTCAGCGGCAGCGTAACTCTTGCCGCCTCCGGCTTGCCGAGTGGCGTGACCGCGTCCTTCGGCACGAATCCGACTACTGGCAGCAGCGTTCTGACGCTGACGGCCAGCAGCACTGCGACGACCGGAACGGCGACGGTGACCATCACCGGCACGTCTGGCAGTTTGACCGCAAGCACTACGATTGCTCTGACCATCACTGCGACGGGAACGCCGAACTTCAGCATCGCCGCTTCGCCCGCTTCGCTGACCATAACTCAAGGGGCCAGCGGAACGAGCACCATCACGATTACCAGCACGGGCGGGTTCAACTCCGCTACGACGCTGAGCGCTAGCGGCCTGCCCTCGGGCGTGACCGCGGCGTTCTCGACGAATCCGGTAACTCCGCCCGCGAATGGCAGCGTGACCTCAACCCTCACGCTTACGGCGTCGGCTTCGGCGACCACTGGAGCTGCCACGGTGACGGTCACCGGGACATCGGGCTCGACCACTCACACCACCACCATAGCGCTGACGGTGAATGCCTCTTCGGGGACGAAGAACTTCACTTTGTCGCTATCGCCTTCATCTTTCACTATCGATGACAGCGGCAGCGTATCCACCACTCTCACCGTTACCAGCGTGAATGGGTTCCATTCTTCAGTGGACCTGAGCGTAAACGAATTCCCGAGCGGCGTGTCGGCGACGGCCTCGGCCAATCCCGTGACACCGCCGGCAAATGGCAGCGTGAAGGTAACCATCACGTGGAGCGCTTCCAGGCGTGCGCCAACCGGAACCACAACCATCGAGCTGATCGGGACCTCCGGATCACTCACGAACCAGATACCGGTCACCATAACGGTGGCGCCTTGACGACAATCGCATCGATCGCTTCGTAGTGCGCAAATCGATCGCACGTAAGTTGCCGTGAAGTGAGCCAACCAATCGAGCCGGTTCCGCAAGGGACGGGCTCGATTTTTTTGCGGGGATACTCTTTTGGAAATTGTTGAGACGAGAGGGATACACAAAGATTGCAAAAGATTGTAAAGGAACGATGAAATCGAGGGCAGAAATCCTTAATGACTACTATCGAAATTTGGAATTCGACATTGGCCGCGTGATGCCGATAATAAGTCTATGGATAACGCAATCATGGACAACGCTTCTTGGACAGGAGATTTACCCGTCGACGTATTGCATGAGATTGGTGGCCGGCTGGCGAAGACGGGCGGGTTTCACGAGGTGCTGGACCAAGTGGTTGAGTTTGCCTCGGCCCTGGTGCGCTGCGATTCCTGCCTGGTTTATGTGATCGAAGGCGAGCATCTGGTTTTGCGCGCCTCGAAGAATGCGCATCCTGATGTGGTGGACCGGCTCAAACTGCGCGTGGGGCAGGGGATCACGGGCTGGGTGGCGGAGCATCACGAACCGGTGGCGATTGCTGAAAAAGCGGCGCACGATCCGCGATTCCAGTTCTTTCATGAGTTACCCGAGGATAGTTACGAAGCATTTCTGTCGGTGCCGTTGATGTCGCGGGGGCGGGTGGTGGGAGCGATTAACTTGCAGCATCGCCTTCCCCATACTTACAAGAGAAAGGAAATCCGTTTAATTTCGGCAATTGGTTTTCTGGTGGGCGCGGAAATTGAATTGGCGCGGCTGGAAGAAATTAATTCAAACCTTACCGACCAGTTGCAGACGCGAAAAGTTGTGGAGCGCGCCAAAGGGATTTTGCAACGCGAATTGAGATTGAGCGAAGAGCAGGCTTACCTGGCGCTGCAGCACCAGAGCCGTCAGAAACGTAAACCGATGAAGGACATTGCCGACGCGATTATTCTGAGCGAAGAAGTACGGGAAAATTCGCGCGGCGCGCGAGTGGACTGAAAAATTCCAGCACGATCGACGTTCGATGCCCAGCTTAACAGGGTATCTGTCTTGGAGAGGCGCGGTCAGCCCGCGTCTCTGCCAGACTTCTTAAAAGTTTGCGGTGAAGCGACACAAATTCCCCTCGACGGCTAAAGCCGGCACTCAAAGGAAGCTTTTACCGCAGCGGTGAACCGCTGCGCCACCCAAAGGCAGCGACAGAGTCGAGTGTTTAGCAAGCTGTCGAAGCCTGCCCCTTTCAAAGCAGATCCCAAGCACATTCAAGGCGAATTCAAGCGGGCCCAGCACCCGCGCCCGTGATCGGTTTTCTTGCCGAGTCACACCGAACTGAATCTCTCCAACTAAAAACCGGGAGCAAGCTGGGTTGAACCCGCTCCCGGTAATACAGCTGCGAATGGGATGTGGGCCCTCCGCGGCTGAATATCGATTTATTTCGACGCGCCCGTACCGGGCACAGCGAAGCGCAGCGACATGTCGTAGTGGGGCAATTCCATGGTGCTGACGAAGCTTTGGCCAGCGCGCGACACGAGAACGAGGCGGCTGGCTTCATCCGGCTTCGGCGTCTCAACCGTGTCCACCATCAGCATCGCGCTCGTACCGCCATTCGATCCACGCAATGTGACGAACTCGAACGAGCCCTTGGTGTCGACCGTGAAGGTGTAGTCTCCCGGACGCAGAACCACGTTTTGGCAACGCACCTCGTGCGACAAAGTGAAGCTGCCGCGCGCTTCCTCGGCAGCAGCCAATGTCGGCTGAATAGTGAGTAGACTCAAGCCCAATGTGGCGGCATATCCGAACCTGCGAATTGATCTCATACAGTCTCCTGTTCTTGTCTAAGAGCTCACGGCCGCGGCTACTGCAGCGGAACGTGGGCCCTAATTAAGGTGGAGCACATCGAGGTCAGCAGATTTGCAACGCAGCGTACAAGGCTGAACGCAAACATCGAGTCCGGAGAGCCGGCTGCTTCGCTGGCTCCGAACTGAAAATAGTGTGAAGGAATTCGACCCCAGCGTCCAACGAAAAAAATCGATTTGCCGGATTTGCGAAGACGTCACCGTGGCAATTGCGAAACCCATCCAATGCCTGCTGGACGCCATTGAGGTGACTTTCCTGCGACTTCAGGCGCACGTGTTTGCCAAACGCTTGCCCGATGCGAGAACATACTTGGTTTGCACACATCCTATTGTTCCCATGAGGAAGCAGCCAAAATATGGCGAAGGCGAAGAAGTCTCCCGCGAAGCGAAATAATCGAGCGCTAGTTGAAGTTAAATCCGAGGCTAATCCGGCGGTGAAATCCTTCAGCCGCGCGGGGCGCGATGGCGCGATCGAGCCAGCCAAGGGCAAGCTGGGCGTGTTGATCCCCGGCATGGGCGCAGTGGCGACGACGTTTGTTGCGGGCGTGGAGGCAGTGCGGAAAGGGATCGCGCAGCCGATCGGGTCGCTTACGCAGATGGGAACGATTCGCCTGGGAAAGCGCACCGACGGCCGGTCGCCGAAGATCAAGGAGTTCGTTCCGCTCGCCGGCCTCAACGATCTGGTCTTCACCGGCTGGGATATTTTCGAAGACAACATGTACGCCGCCGCGCAAAATGCCGGCGTGCTGGAGCGCGACCTCCTCGCGAAAGTGAAGGGCCGGCTCAGTGCGATTAAGCCGATGAAGGCAGTGTTCGATCACAATTACGTCAAGAAAATTGATGGTCCGAACGTAAAGAAGGGCAAAAATAAGCTGGATCTCGCTGAGCAGCTGCGGCAAGATATTCGCGACTTCAAGAAGTCAAGCGGAGCGAGCCGCCTGGTCACTGTCTGGTGCGCGTCGACCGAAACTTTCATCGAGCCGAGCGCCCCTCACCAGAGTGTGAAAGCGCTCGAAAAAGGAATGAAAGAGAACGACGAGAACATTGCGCCCTCGATGGTTTATGCTTACGCTTCGCTGATGGAGGGAGTTCCCTTCGCCAACGGCGCGCCGAACCTGACGGTGGATATTCCGGCGATGTATGAACTGGCGCACGAACGCGAACTGCCGATCTGCGGCAAGGATTTCAAGACGGGCCAAACGCTGATGAAGACCGTGCTGGCTCCGGCGTTTAAGGCGCGACTGCTCGGGCTGAGTGGATGGTACTCGACCAACATTCTCGGCAACCGCGACGGTGAGGTGCTCGACGATCCCGGGTCGTTTAAGACCAAGGAGGAGTCGAAGCTGGGCGCGCTGGAGCATATTCTGCAGCCGGCTTTGTATCCCGAACTTTACGGCAATATGTACCACAAAGTGCGCATTAACTATTACCCGCCGCGCGGCGACAACAAAGAAGGATGGGACAACATAGACATCTTCGGATGGCTGGGCTATCCGATGCAGATTAAAGTGGACTTCCTCTGCCGCGACTCGATTCTCGCGGCGCCGATCGTGCTTGACCTGGTGCTATTCATGGATCTCGCGCAACGCACGCCGGAGCTGCGCCGGCTGGGCATTCAGGAGTGGCTGAGCTTTTACTTCAAATCGCCGATGACTGCGCCGGGACTGTATCCCGAGCACGATTTGTTTATTCAGTTAATTAAATTGAAGAACACGTTGCGACATTTGAAGGGGGAAGAGTTGATTACGCATTTGGGGCTGGAATATTACGACTAGCGATTAAGTGTAGAGCGGGCGCCCTCGCTCGTGTTGTTCTTGATTTCAGAGAAGTATTTCTCAGGTTTCACCACACCGTGCGAATCAGCGGACTGCGCCGTATGCGCTCATTGCGCGTCACCAGCGTCAACCCTTCGGCGCGTGCCGTGGTGCCGCTCAGGCGGTCAGCCGGATCGCGCGCATAGTCTTCTGGGAACTGGGCCGCCAAGGCCGCAATCTCTGGAGTAATTGGCCGCATCGTCACTCCCTCTAGAAATCGAAGTACCGAGGTTTCGACCGAACCGTATCCCTGGATCCTTCCCGACACAATCTGCCAAGCCACTTCGTAAGCAGTGATCGCCGACGACGGCCAGATCATCGCCACGGCGCGCGACGAATCGCCGAGGCTGCGGCCTTCGAAAGCCGCTTCGAGTCGGCAACCGCCCATATCAATACGTGGGAGTCGAGCAGGATCACGAGGATTCCCAGCCATCGAGGGGAGACTCGAGATCGCCGACGACGCGGAACACTCCTTCCAGCCTGCCAATAAAATCGTCCTTGTTATCGTCGGCGGGAACGAGTTTCGCCACAGGCTTCCCGCGCTTCGTGATAAGCAGCGGCTCCCGCGTCGAGCGCACATCCTCCATCAGGGTGAGGCATCGCGCCTTGAATTCTCCCGCTGCAATTCTTTTCGTGGACAGATTAAGGTATACATGGTTATATATCGATCACCATGGACATTACAGTCCATAGATAGCATTGGTCGCGCGGCGCGCCCGGCCCCGTACTTTTATTTCCGCGCGCCCTATTCATCCTTCTCATAAGCCTTAGTCAGCCACCGCTTCACCTCGTCATCAATATCGTCCTCTGACTTAATCTCGATCCGCCGCGTGATGCGGTCTTTCTTTTCGTAGCCTCCGGTATCCATCAGGCGTTTCGCCGTTTTGCTGTTGCCCAGCGCCAATCCGAGATCGATTCGCGTATTCGTCGAGGGCTTGATCTGCGCGAAGACGTGGTTGCGATAGAACGGCACCATCGTCTTGCACGGGCAAGCCTTCACATCATGGGAGAGAGAAAATCCTAATTTCAGCAGCTGCTCATAGAGCGGGCGCAGCGCGGCACGCGGGCCGGAGTACTGCGCCTCCACCCATTCGGCGGCGCTTTTCAGGTATGCCTCAGGCGAGTCAAACGCCGCCGTACCTGTGCCTTCGGCGCGCTCTGCTATCCAGGTTGCGTTATTTCTGCCCAGTTTGTGTTCTTGCTGCAGCCACTCGCGGCGTTCTTTCTCCGTTGGCGGGCCGGACTTCTGCGTCAGAGCAATCCATTCTTCGAGTGAGCGCCCGGTTTTCTGGGACAGTTCCGCAAGCCCTTTCTGTACCATAGCCACGCTCGGATGAACGGAGTACAAGGTTTGTGTTTTGGCGACTGGAGACATTGCGACCTCGTGGGCATCGACAATCGCACATCATGATATCCGGTCTCGCAGCCGGTCGCGATAGAATCTTCCGATGGCCGGAGAGAGACAAGCTGACAAGAGACGGATTAGTAAGAAGCAGACTGGAAAGAGACAGCCCGGTAAGAAGCACGGTGCCGGACATGACACGCGCGACATAAAACTGCCGGCCAACCTGTGCTTTGTCTGCGGCACCGACAATCCTGAGGGCATGAAGCTGCGCTTCGTTTACGACGAGGAGCGCGACGGCTACGTCTGCCGTTTTCGGTTAGGCAAGCGCTACACGGGGCCGCCCGGGCACTGCCACGGCGGCATCATCGCTACCATTCTCGATGAAGCGATGGGGAAGGTGAACAAGATCCGACAGGTGATTGCCGTGACTTCTGAGATGACGGTGAATTATCTGAAGCCGGTGCCGCTGCATCAACCGTTGCGCGTGGAGTCACGCGAGGTTAAGCTCGAGGGGCGCAGGCACATTAATGTGGCCGAGATCCTCAACGAAAAAGGCGAGGTGCTGGCGCGCAGCCAAGGACTGTTTATCGCGATCGATCCTCACCGTATGTTTGCCAAGTTCGCGAAGAAATAGCGGCGAGCCCCTCTGCCGGGATTCGACGGCCGGGTTCGCCGGTAATTTCCCAAAGGTAACATTGACAATATGTCGGAATATAGGATATCTATATTCATCATGAAGCGCATACGTTCGCAGATCGCCCGGGGCAGCGCCGAGCTTGCCATCCTTGCTCTGCTGGCGGAAGAATCGCTCTACGGCTTTGAAATCTCCAAGCGCATCGAGGAGCGAACTAGTGGGGCGCTGCACTTCACGCTCGCCTCGCTTTATCCGATGCTGTATGACCTCGAAAAGCGTGGCTTGATTGCAGGCCGTTGGGAAGCAAATCCCGCAGGCCGCGACCGTCGCTACTATTCGCTTACTCCTGCGGGCAAGAAAGAGCTTGCGCCGCTGCGGCGGGAGTGGGGTTTCTTTTTTCAGGCGCTCGACCGCCTGGCAGGAGTAAGCAATGCCTGATGAGCGCGCGCCAGACTGGAGCGGAATCGTCCGCGAGCATCTGCATACGATGGATCTGCCGGCGCACCAAGCACAGCAAGTTGTGGCCGAACTGTCTGGTCATCTCGAAGATTGCTACAAAGAACAAATAGGAAAAGGGTTAGCCGAGTCGCAAGCGTATCAAACGACGCTCAACGAACTTTTCGCAATGCGCCGATTGGCAAAGAATATTCAGCAGGCGAAACGCAAGGGGGAACTGATGAACCCACGAACGAAACAATTTTGGCTCCCCAGCCTGGTGAGCCTCGCCACCGCCATGGGATCCTTGATGATCCTGATACTGATTTCGCTGCAGCCGCGGTTCCTGGGGCGCAGTCCGCTGCAGATGGTGCTGCTGCCGTGGCTCGCTCTGTTGCCATTCTGTGGAGCAGCGGGCGCTTACTTGTCTCGCCGCGGCGGTGCGCGTCTCCCTGCGCGTCTGGTCTCCGGCTTGTTTCCGATGATTGTCTTATTCAGCGTCGTGGGCATCCTCATCGTTACGCACTTCATTGTGCTGGCCCGGCCGCATTTGCCATTTATCTCGATTTGGATCGCGCTAGGAATCGTTCTTCCGAGTGTCGCTCTGCTGCTCGGCACGGCGCCATTCCTGAAGGCTACGAAATCTAAAGGTATAGCTTAGCCTCAGGCGCAGCTTAACCTCGACCGCAGAAACGCGCTCCGCGATGTAAAATGTTCTTTCAGGGCTGAATTCCCGCGCCTAAAGTTCTCGCAAGCTTTTTACCGCATGATGCGGGCATCCGACCCAGAAAAGAGTCAACCTATGTCGCAGAATAATGGACACAACAACAGCCTTCGCCTCAAGACCGGCCTCGCCGAAATGCTCAAGGGCGGCGTCATCATGGATGTCACCACCGCCAGGCAAGCCGAAATTGCCCAGCGCGCCGGTGCGGTTGCCGTGATGGCGCTCGAGCGCGTACCGGCGCAGATCCGCGCCGAAGGTGGCGTGGCGCGCATGGCCTCGCCGAAGGTGATTCGCGAGATTATGGCGGTGGTCGATATTCCGGTGATGGCGAAGTGCCGCATCGGCCACTTTGCCGAGGCGCAGATTTTGCAGGAGCTGGGCGTCGACTACATTGACGAATCGGAAGTGCTGACTCCCGCCGATGAAGCGCATCATGTCGACAAGCACGCCTTCACCGTTCCGTTTGTTTGCGGAGCGCGCAACCTGGGTGAAGCTCTGCGCCGCATCGCTGAAGGCGCGGCGATGATTCGCACCAAGGGCGAAGCGGGCACGGGAGATGTAGTCCACGCCGTGCGCCACATTCGCCAGATCGTGCAGGAGATGAGAATCCTTACCGTGCTCGGCGAAGAAGAACTCTACGCCAAAGCCAAAGAGCATGGCGCTCCTTACGAGCTGATCAAGATGGTGGCGCGCGACGGCAAGCTGCCGGTGCCGAATTTTTCAGCGGGAGGAATCGCGACTCCGGCGGACGCGTCGCTGGTGATGCAGCTCGGAGCCGAAGCCGTGTTTGTAGGCTCCGGCATCTTCATGTCGAACTCGACCGAATTCGCCGATCCAGCCGAAGCCGAGAAGCGAGCGAAGGCGATCGTGCAGGCGGCTACGCACTTTAAAGATCCTAAAGTGTTACTTGAGGTTAGTGAGGATCTGGTGGGAGCTATGAAGGGGCTGGCTGTTTCTGGGCTGGATGAAGGACAGATGCTGCAGACGCGGGGCTGGTAACAGCATAACATCCGCCAAGCAAGCCCCGAGGCCCATGCACTCACTCTCAAGGTCGACCTCCCCGCCCAGTCGCAAAAAATGCGACAAGGGCAGGCCATGCTCGCGAGTTAATAATGGCGAAAGGGTAGGCCAGCCCCCATGTATGTGCGGTGGACTACTTTTAGCTGCCCGTCGTGTGGCACGCAATCCGACTCTCGCATCGTGACTTCGGTGCGTGTTGGTGTTGAACACGAGATTTGTAAGAAGTACGGATTCACCTAATCGTTCTTCCCCATTTGGGAAAGTCAAAGACCCCGCCCTGTCGCAAAAGGCGCGACACGGGCGGGGCACCCGCTGTATTGCCCGATGCTAAAATATGCTATTAATCTATGGCGCATAAAGTAACTCTCATTCCTGGCGACGGAATTGGACCTGAAGTTATTCAGGCCACGGTTCGCATCCTTGAAGCAACTGGCGTTAAGTTTGAATGGGAGAGCTTTGCTGCTGGAGCCGAAGCTTTTGAGAAGTATCACGAATATATTCCTAAGGAGCTCAGCGAATCGATTGAGCGCACTCGCGTTGGCCTGAAGGGGCCGGTGACTACGCCTATTGGCGGCGGCTTTTCTAGCATCAACGTTGAGTTGCGCAAGCGCTTTGAGCTTTTCGCCAACTTCCGGCCGATCCGCAATCTGCCGCATATTCCGACGCGCTATCCGGGCGTCGACCTAATTGTTGTGCGCGAGAATACGGAAGGGCTTTATTCCGGCATCGAGCACGAAGTTGTTCCGGGAGTGGTTGAGAGCATCAAGGTCATTACCGAAAAAGCGTCAACCCGCGTCTCGCGATTTGCCTTCGAGCACGCGCGCAACAACAAGCGCAAGAAAATTCACTCCATCCACAAAGCCAACATCATGAAGTTGTCGGATGGATTATTTCTGCGGTGCTCGCGCGCCGTCTCGAAAGAGTATCCCGAGATAACCTACGGCGAGCACATCGTCGATAACACCTGCATGCAGCTGGTGATGAACCCCTACCAGTACGACATGCTGCTGCTGGAAAATTTTTACGGCGACATTATTTCGGATCTGTGCGCGGGACTAGTCGGCGGGCTGGGGCTGGTCCCGGGCGCGAATTTCGGTCACACATGCGCCATCTTCGAGGCGGTGCATGGGTCGGCGCCCGATATCGCGGGAAAAAATATTGCCAATCCCACGGCCGTGTTGCGCTCGGCGCTGCTCATGCTGCGGCATCTCGGAGAGGCAGGCGCGGCGTGGAAGATTCGCAACGCTATCGACGAGGTGTATCGCGATCGCAGCAAGTTGACACGGGACGTCGGGGGCACGGCGGGAACGTCGGAGTTTGCCGACACTATTATTCAGGCTATGGAAACGCAAAGTGCGACGGCAGGAGGAGCGACTAGCCAGCCAGCTTAGCCAGCTCAGCATTTGACACGGCATATGCGCGCACATATACTGTGTGAATGAACGTGACACTGTCTATCGACGAGCAGACGGTCGAACGCGCCAGAAAACGGGCTGAAGCTCTCGGCAAAAGCCTCAACCAGTTGATTCGCGAATACCTGCAAAAGCTTGCCGGTAATGATGATGCTGAGCGCAGCATTGCGGAGTTTGAGCGGCTCTCGGGGACCGGGAACTCGCACGGCCAGCGCTTTAATCGCGACGAGGCTCATGAGCGTTCGTAGTTTTATCGACACCAACGTCCTCCTCTACTCTGACGACGAATCTGCACCGGTCAAACAGCATCGTTCCCGCGATTTGGTGGCGGAACACAGGCGATCGCGGAGTGGGGTTGTTTCCCTGCAGGTGCTTCAGGAGTATTTCGTGACCGTCACACGCAAGCTGCATGTCGATCCCCATATCGCGCGTCGCAAGGTCGAAATTCTGGCCGAGTTTGATGTAGCCACGCCGGACGTTTCGGACATTCTCGCAGCCATCGATCTCCATCGTTTGCACGGGTTTTCTTTTTGGGATGCGCTCGTCGTGCGATCGGCAAAACAAAGTGGCTGCAGCGTCCTGCTGACCGAAGATTTCCAAGATAGCCGCGAGATCGATGGGATTCAGGTTGTGAACCCGTTCCGGGCTGGGAAATCATAGGTGTTTGCGATCTGGTGAGCGGCCCGCCCTCTGTTAAACTATTGCGTTTCGAGGTGCGTTCGGCTGCACACCGTTTCTTCATGGGGGCATTTTGAAGGGGATCGAGGTTCCATATAATCGCGGACTGCATTGCTACGCCATCTTCGTGGCGTTCGCGACTTTTGTTCTGATCATCGCCGGAGCGCTTGTGACCAGCAATGATGCTGGCCTTTCCATTCCCGACTGGCCCAGATCCTTCGGATCGTTCAGCGTTCCGGAATTGCATGGAGGCGTTCAGTACGAGTGGAGCCACCGCGCCATTGCCGGCTCGATCATTCTGCTGACGATTTCCATTGCGGTATGGACATTCGTTGCTGACCGTCGCCGCTGGATGAAATGGCTCGGGATTGCTGCCTTCGGAACGGTGATCACGCAAGCAATTCTTGGCGGGCTCACGGTGCTCATGTTCCAACCACCCTGGGTGTCGACGGCGCACGCCACGGTGGCGCAGACTTTCTTCTGTATCGCAGTCGCCATCGCCGTCTTCACCGGGCGGCGCTGGATTGAAGAGCATCCCCGCGCCGAACTCGATCAGCGCCGCCCTGCTCTATTCACGCTGACCGTGCTGTCCATTTTCGTACTTTATGTGCAGTTGATTCTTGGAGCCATGTTTCGACATCATGGCATGAGTTGGTGGCCGCACGTCGTTAACGCCGGAGTGGTCGCTGCCGTTCTCTCCTGGACCGCGATTCGCGCCATCTCCGCCTACCCGCATGTTGACGCCGTTCGCCGTCCGGCGATCGCGATGCTCGGCCTGATGGTCGCACAATTGTGCCTCGGCTTTCTTGCCTTCGTTACCCGCGTCATGTGGGGACGAGACGCCGCGCAGCCCGAACTGCCGATGGTGACTGCTACTGTTACTCACGTTGCCGTCGGAGCACTGCTGCTGGCGACTGCGGTTGTGCTCGCCATCCAAGTCTGGCGCCACGTTCCCGTAGCTTTCGAGGAGCGCGTGCCGGGGCAGGACCCGGTGGCAGCTTAGGCGCTTTGCGATCGGGCCATCGGATCATCTAAAACCAAATTTGCTATCAATCACCCGGTGGCGAGATGACCCGATCCGTAATGATAATTCCCTGCCCTCCGTCGTAGAATGAATTGTGACCTTGAACTCAACGGCCATTGACTTCGCTCCGCCCGCCCAATCAGCACCAGTTGCCCGATCGATCATTAGTGTGCGCGACCTGGTGCATCGCTACCAGGATCGCACCGCGCTCAACGGTGTCTCGTTCGACGTTCACCCCGCGGAATTATTCGGACTGCTCGGCCCGAACGGGAGTGGCAAAACGACTCTATTTCGCATTCTCTCGACGCTCATGGTGCCGACTTCTGGCAGTGCGACGATCGCGGGCCTCGACGCAGTACGGCAACCCGGAGCTCTGCGCCGCCGCATCGGGGTCGTCTTTCAGGCGCAGAGCATCGACCTCAAGCTAACGGCCTACGAAAATCTTTGGCATCAGGGACACCTTTACGGCCTGCGCGGCGCCGAACTTAGGGCACGCATCAATGAGATTCTGGCGCGCGTGGGATTGCTTGATCGCGCCGGTGATCTAGTAGAAACTTTTTCCGGCGGCATGCAGCGTCGCATCGAACTCGCGAAAGGCTTGCTTCATCATCCGGAGGTGCTGCTGCTCGATGAGCCGACAACCGGACTCGATCCCGGCGCCCGGCGTGACCTCTGGCAGTATCTGGCGATTCTCCGTGATCAGGAGCGCGTCTCGGTCATTGTGACTACACACCTGATGGAAGAGGCGGAGCGCTGTGATCGCCTCGCCATTTTGAATGAGGGGAATTTGGTGGCGCTGGGCACTCCAGAAGCTCTAACCCGCGAGATCGGCGGCGACGTAATT
>Ga0209008_1000115_pt1 | contig 39883 bp, 30 predicted proteins | sample JacPin_JW_Ref_O3_FD_187963 | JGI IMG/M metagenome (GOLD analysis project Ga0209008, IMG submission 187963) | Forest soil microbial communities from Algoma, Ontario, Canada - Jack Pine, Ontario site 1_JW_Ref_O3 (SPAdes) (version 2) | ecosystem: Environmental > Terrestrial > Soil > Boreal... | reverse complement strand
TTGCCGCTGGCTGCGGGCAAAACGTGTGAAATCTGGAATGTTGAGCGAAACTGTCGCCCAGAAACCAACTGTCCCATTGAGAGCCGGGATGAGAAATTTTAGAAAATCGGAAAAGCTCACGAAACGCGACGGCGCCGAAAGCATAGGGCCAAATCCGCCGGCCGATTTATAGGCCCATGCCAGCAATAGCAAGCCGACTGCCAGTAGAATCGGCGCGCTGATTCCCTGGAGAAAACGGATGTACTCAATGCCTTTAAGTATGACGGCGAGATTGATCAGCCAGAACGCCAGAAAGCAAATCGCGGCCCCATGCGCCACTTGCTCCCAGCCAGGCGCGAGCGTAGTAATGAGCGTGTTAATCGCTTCGCCGCCGATCCAAGTTTGAATGCCGAACCATCCGCAGGCAACCAGAGCGCGCAAGACGGCGGCAACATTCGCCCCGAGCACTCCGAACGATGCCCGCGCGAGCACGGGAAACGGGATGCCGTAGCGCGCCCCGGGATGCGAATTCAACAGCATGGGAATAAGCACAATCGTATTTCCCAGAAACACGGTGGCGACTGCCTGGCGCCAGTTCATTCCTCCCTGGATGAGGCTGGCGGCCAGCATGTAGGTGAGAATATTGACCGACATCGATACCCAGAGCGCGGCAAAATTGTAGGTGCCCCAAGTGCGACGCTCGCTGCTCGCGGGCGCCAGATCGGCGTTGTAGAGGGGACTGGATTCGATTCGCGAAGATGAAGATATGGACATGGAAGCTATTGGGTTTCAACCGCCGCCCGACGCCAGCTGTCAGCCGTCAGTTATCAGCTTTCAGCAAAAGCTGATTGACGTTTTTAGCGAAGCAAACGTTATTGGCTGCGTCAAAATGTGTAGGTCCTTCGCTCCGCTCAGGATGGCAAAAAAACATTGAGATGACGATTTCTCGTTCAATCCGCGGCAGCCTTTTGTCCTGTCTGTGTGATCAGTGCGCCATAAGTCTCCGGACGCCGGTCGCGATAGAACTGCCACACCCTTCTCACTTCCTCGATCATGTCGAGATCGAGGTCGGCGACCAGTACCTCGTCTTTATTGCGGCTGGCCTGCGCGATAATCTTGCCGCGCGGATTGCAGAAATAACTCTTGCCGTAAAACTCGCCGATGTTCCAAGGCTTCTCACGCCCAACGCGATTAATCGCACCGACGAAATATCCGTTCGCCGCCGCATGGGCGGGTTGCTCCAATTCCCACAAGTATTCCGATAGCCCCGCAACCGTGGCCGAAGGATTAAAAACAATCTCCGCGCCATTCAGCCCCAGCACGCGCGCCCCTTCAGGAAAGTGACGGTCATAGCAAATGTAAACACCAATCCGCGCATACTTCGTCTCAAACACCGGATAACCAAGATCGCCCGGCGTGAAATAAAACTTCTCCCAGAATCCGGGATGCACATGCGGGATATGATGCTTGCGATACTTGCCCAAATATCTTCCATCTGCATCGATGACCGCGGCGGTGTTGAAATAGAGGCCGGGCATCTGCTCCTCATATACGGGCACCACAATCACCATGCCGTGTTTGGCCGCGATCTTCTGCATCAGTTGCGTGGTGGGGCCATCGGGGACGCGCTCGGTAAGGTCGTACCAGCGAATGTTCTGCTCGGCGCAGAAATAAGGACCGTAGAAAAGTTCCTGGAGACAAAGTATTTTGACTTTCTTTTTTGCCGCTTGGTCGATCAGCTTGAGGTGCTTATCGATCATCGCTTTCTTGATTTCTGGCAGCGGACGGTTGGCGCCCAGCGCGTTGCTTGCCTGAATCAGACCACAGCGAACAGTTCGGGACATGTTACGTACCTCCGAGAGAGGCCAATATATCAGACGACGAACGCAGAGCAATCCCGTCGGGCGTCGCCGAAGCGTTAACTACAGAAGCCATCCCTTCGTGCCGCTTCGTTTCCAAGTGACGAAGGATTTACCGCAAGGCCGCAAACAGGGCTTCCTTCCATCGCAGGTTATCAAGCGTCCAGCAAACTTTGGCCTTACACTTTTTCGCCAGCGCCTGCGCCCACACTGCTTGATTCCGTTCATCGTCAGCCACGTTCAGACGGTCGACCACCGTCATACCGCGTGTCAGTTCGCTTTGCGTCTCAACGTCAAGGTAATGCTCGCTCCACTCCGTTCCTATCGTCGGATCGAGCGCGATCGACATAGCCACGGGATCCGGCAGGCAAATACCATCCTCGCCCGTCTGCACCTTATAGGCACGCCGCGCGTGGCTGTTGCATTCGACGGCAAAGTTCGCCAGTGCGGTATTGAATGCGAGAATGCGAGCGACATCATGCTCGTGGATTACCGCGTCGCCGCGCGACAACTGCCAGCCCACAAGCTCAATGGGCAACTCGCTAAGCATGACCATTCGCGCAGCTTCAGGATCGACCCAGATGTTGTACTCGGCCGCTGGAGTCACGTTGCCTTCGCAACACGGCGCTCCGCCCATCACCACGCAGCGGGAGACTTGCGCGGCGATCTCCGGCTTTTTCGCTAGCGCCATTGCTACATTGGTCATCGGCCCCAGCGTGACGAGGACGATTCCGGGATTCGCTTCGATCGTCTCGATGATGGCGTCGACTGCATAGCCGGCGGCCGGCGACTGACGAGGGGCGGGGTAGTCGTGATCTCCGAGGCCATCGCGGCCATGAAACCACGTCGCATTCTGATAAGCACGCAGCAGCGGCTTATCCGCGCCGACGTAAACCGGCACGTTCGCGCCGCAGAGCTGAATCGTATAGAGAGCGTTTCGCGTCGCCTGCATCACCGGCACATTTCCGGCAACCGTTGTTATCGCAACCACGCGAACCTCGGGCGCGCGCAGCGCCATGATAAGCGCAACCGCGTCGTCGGACGCCGTATCGGTATCGATCAGGAAGGTTTGCGGCACGGGGCCAGGATAACAAAAGTGGAGGAGAATCGAGGTGTTGCGGCCACAAGCGCTGCTCCCCCTCAGTGCTCTGCCGAAAACCCAAGCTGGAGCGGCGCTATCCGCGCTCCAGCCTCAACGCTGTCGAGCGAGCAGGCGCTCTAATGGGTGAAAGCGATATTCAACCCCGTCGAAATCTGCACGTCGTTCCTCTCGATGCGGGGCAGCGCCGCCGGCGGATTTGTGTCAAACACGTCACCGAAGGAATTCTGCCAGCCCAGCCACTTGTTAAGTTTGGTCACCGTTCCTAAAGCGAAAGTGCCGCGATACTGGCCCGTCTTGCTGAGGTCGGGATAAAGCAGGAAGCTCTGCGTAATCAAAGTGCCCTTCCCTACTTTGTGCATGAATGTATTTCCAACCGTCAAGGCCGCCAAACTATTGCTATAGGAGTAAGTGACCGGCGGAGGAGTCGGACTGGGCACATCGGCGAAGCTTTCGTGGGTGTAGTTCAGCCCAGCCAGAAAATCGAGAGTAGTGACCGCATTCTTAATCAGGTGCACTCCGCCGCCGCCCCCCAGAATCGAGCGCAGGTTCAAGTCTTGCAGCGAGTTGGCAAAGAAGTCTCCACTTACATACCAGAACGTGCGCGGCGTGAAGTCTCGATTGTAGACAGCTCCGCCTCCGGTAGAGTTTGCCGTGGTCTGCGGCGCGGTCTGCGGTGCCACAACCTTGTCATTCACGGCGTAGATCGAGTTAGCATACAACGTCAGCTTGTCGTGAAATCCGGTGCGAACCGCATTAAAAGCGACATTGAGATTCTTGGTTTCGCTGTTACCGGTCGTCACGGCAAAGCCCAGATTCAAACCGCCCTTCCAGCCGTCGAGTATTCCCGGGTGGAGGCTCTTCTCATACGCCGTCTCTTCGGCTGGACTGCGCAGCACCGTGACCGAAGCCATTGGCACTTCCGCCGTCCCACCGGTCTTGGTCGCGACTATCAGATCAGCGCCGCTCGTGGTCACCGGTCCGACCACCGTTTTGCCGCCCTGGATGACGGTCAAGTCTCCTGCCGACGTAATACTTTGAATGGCGTCAAACTTCACCGTTACGTCGCCGGCGTAATCGGTCTTGATCACCAGTTGCTTGCCGTCGGATTTAGTAATCGAGCCCGTCAGGCGGTCGCCATTCTTTAGCACGACCTGATCGGCAAACGCGGGAATCGCCAGGAGCAGAAGAATAACTGCCACAGATTTCGAATGCACAGGAACCTCCGCAGTGATTATCAGTACATGATCAACAAGTAGAAGTGATTTCCGTCCCGAGGGTTGCAGGAACGATGGCGATCCCCGCAACTTCCCCCAACACGATTCAGCTTTCTTTTTTCCTTGAAATTCGACGAGGCTCGCGGGAACAATCGCGCTTTCAACTCAAGCTTTGTTCTCAGGGTTGTTTTCCGGCGTTATCGTTGGCTTGATATCGGGCCTGACATCGGGCTTGGCGTCCGTTTTGGCTTCAACCTTGGCATCATTGCTATGGTCCTTCATGCCTTCTTTCAGCGCGCGGATGCCATCGCCCAGGCCCTTGCCCAGTTCCGGCAATCGCTTCGGGCCAAAAACTATCAAGGCGATGACGAGGATTACCAGCAGGTGCATAGGTTGAAAAAGACCTTCAAACATAGGGCCTCCGATTAATCGCGCCGACCGGGACAGGCCAACCGACATTAAACCGTAGTGTACCGCAACCCGCCTCCAGCAGTCTTGCCGCGTCGGGCGGCGGCTCGACTTTGCGCAATTGGCTATGTCTCTCAAGATTACCTCCGTGACCTATCGGCGACCCGTGTGGCGGACTATTTTTGGAGAGGGCGAGGCTGCGCGCCAACACCGCCAAAAAAGCTGGAGGGATCTGTGAAACGCTGTGTCTGGGGAGGGGTTTTACTTTTGTTGGCGGTAGCTTATGCGCATGCGGAACAGGTAGCGGCGACCGCTTCCGACGACATTTTCTGGTGGCTGGCGGGAGGCATCTCGAGCGCGCGGATCGAACGCCTGGCCCAAACGCCGGACGCAGCCCGAAACCTTTCCTGCCGCGCCACCATCCAATGCGCCAGCACTCTGCAAAAGGCCGGAGCCGACGCGGGATTGATTGAAAGCTTCGGTCATCGGGGCGCTGATCGAACCTCGGCCCGCAATGCAGTTGCCGGCGCGCCTTGCTCCTGCAAGAGTCCAGCGGCGCAGATCGCCGCTCTGGTTCACGACAAGAATTTCAATGCCGCTGAAAGCCGGCTTCGCAACCTGTTGCGCGATCAGCCAGGGCCGGGCCAAGCTTCGCCGCAGAACGCTCCGCAGATTAATGATTCGCAAAATTTTTCGCTATTGCATTTTGTCCTCGGAACCGTCCTGCGCCGCCAAGATCGCTTCGACGAAGCGCTCGATGAGTTCACCGAATCCTCACGCCTGATGCCCGGTTTTCCAGAAACACACAACCAGCTCTCCTATCTTTTTTACCGCACGGAAGACTCCGATAATGCGCTTGCGGAGGCGCGCACCGCTCTCAGTATGGACCCTGCAAACGCCGAGGCTCACCGCTATCTCGGACTTGCGCTCTACGACAGCGGCCAATACGACGCCGCCCTGCATTCCTTCAACGAGTCGCTTCAGCGCGAACCCGCCGACTCACTCGCGAACGCCGATGTCTATCTTGACCTGGGCATCACCTATCGTGATGCGGGAGACTTGCGCCGCGCCGCTATCGCCTATCGCCACGCTCTCAGCCTGCGTCCGGATTTCTGGGAGGCGCACAGCAATCTTGGCGTCGTCCTCCACGATCAGAACAAGTTCGATGAGGCGATCGCCGAATATCGCGCCGCCAAGCGACTTAAGCCCGACGAAGCGAGCGTCCGAAATAACCTGGGTAACACGCTTTGCGATAAGGAAGACTTCGATGGCGCGATCGCGGAATTCACTGGCCTGTATCAGCAGAATCCGGAGTGGGAAGGCGGCCACAACTGCCTGGCCCGCGCCTACATGTCCAAGCGCGACTACCCGTCGGCCATTCGCGAGTTGACGGCTGCCATCGTCGTCAACCCCGCGGGCGCGGCTGAACACCGAGTATTGGGGCAGGCCCTGCTGCTTTCGGGCAGAGACCAGGAGGCGGTCGAGGTGCTGCGCCAAGCGACCGCGCTCAATCCTGAATCCGGCCTGGGGCACCACTATCTCGGCACTGCGCTCGTCAATACTCAACAACTCACCGAGGCGGAAAAAGAATTTCGCGAGGCCCTCCGGCTCGAGCCGAGCGCCCAGAATCATTATTCTCTCGCTGCCTGCCTGATGGCTCGTAATCAGAATGAAGAGGCGCTCGGAGAGCTCGAAATCGCCTCCCGCATGGATCCCGGCGAGAATCTTTACCGGGCGCGCATGCAGGAACTTGTCCGACTGATCACTTCATCGAAATAACCGGCGAGCGGGCCGGGGGAGCAAGATTCGCGAAGTGACCTAGATGACCTGAACCGGCTGACCTGAACCGGGACATGAACCATAGGACATGCTCCACATGCACCGGCGTGCATCGCCTTCGGAGGTCAACGAACTTAAACTAATAAGAGTCAAAGATGGCTCTGGACTGGGCCGATGGCCGGATATCCGGAAGAGAGCCCAGTTCGGCGAATGGGAAGGTCCATGGAAACCAGCGCTGCCCAACCAGTTCGGCAAAAATCCGTTAACCCCGCTGCCCTTTCAACGCAAGAGAGGTCCATGCCGTCCTCGGCTCCGCCGAAGGCCGCACCAGCACCAGAGAAGAGGGCGGTTGGCTACGGTCTGCCTTGCTCGCGTTGCCACGCCTACTATACTGCCGACCTGCCCGCCTGTCCGATTTGCAAGTCACCCGATCGCGTTTCGCCAACAGCGCCGGTGGCGTACATCACGGCAGCCGCTGCTTCGCGACCCGCGCCGCAAGCCGCAGCGCCGCTACCGGCTACCGGAACCATCGACGACGACCGCGAGCGTTTTCTCAAAGAACTCAAGTCTCAGGCCTTCGCTTCGCACACTCAGATCAATACCGCAGCCACGTTCCGCTGCGTCCTCGAGCACCAGCACAGCGGAGCTACGGAACCCGCTGCCGTTTGCCACACCTGCTACGGTGAGGTCCGCCAACAGGCCGACCTCATGGAAGCTGCGCTGCACATTGACACGAAGGAAGCCGCAAAGATCGTCTATGAAGCGGTGTGGGCCGACACGTCCGACCCCAATCGAACTTACCTGAACGCTGCGACTGCTCTGCTGACCGAGTTGCGCAAACGGGCCGGCATCAGCCTTCTGACCGGCACCAATCAACCTCTGGCGCATTAACGCCCTCTTCGATCCCTGCTGTCAGCAGCGATCGGCGTCCGGCTTTTGATTTTTCGATAGCCCGATGACCCGGTTGCTCCTCTTGCAACTTTCCCAGGTGTCCATCATCTTATTTGATGGAGACACAATATGACGCAAAGACTCGCCGAGAAACTCACGGAAAATGACAAGATCAGCAAGACCGACGCCGAGTGGCGCCAGCAGCTCACGCCGGAACAATATCAAGTAGCCCGCGCCTGCGGCACCGAGCGCCCCTTCACCGGCCAATATTGGAACAAGCACGACGACGGCACCTATCACTGTGTCTGCTGTGGCGCACTGCTGTTTGGCTCGGATACAAAATTCGATTCAGGCACAGGATGGCCCAGCTTTTTTGCCGCCGCTGACCGAGAGAACATTAAGGAACACACCGACACCAGCTATGGCATGACTCGCACCGAGGCGCGCTGCGCCCGCTGCGATGGGCACTTGGGACACGTGTTTCCGGATGGACCTGGGCCGACCGGGCTACGTTATTGCATGAACTCCGCATCGCTCGACTTTAAGCCGAAGAAGTAACTCTTGCCGCAAAAAGAAAGCGATGGAGCGCCGGGGATTATTGTCCGGCTGGACGGGCCAGATTGCCCGTCCCTCCATCGTCGTTCTTGAATTCTAACTTCGAATTCTAACTTCGTGAAATTACGCGTTCCCTGCAGTCGCAGCCATTGCCTTGGGCGGCTCCGGCTTATTCTGTCCCTGCGTGTTCTTATCGGATTGTCGTACCTCGACTCCGCCCTTTAGAACCGCGCCTTCTTCAATGCTGATGCGATGCGTGATCACATCGCCGGAGAGCTCGCCTTCGCTGCGAATGTCCAGCCGGTCCGCGCAATCAACATTGCCGCGCACCTTGCCCATGATAACGAGCTCTTTGGCAACAATGTTCGCCGCCACGTTTCCGCTGCGGCCGATGGTGACACGATTTTCAGGAAAGCTGATGGTGCCTTCGACGCGTCCATCAATGAAAAGCGATTCCGCACCCGATATTTCGCCCTTGATCACGAGCGAGCGGCCGATGTTGGCCTGATCCATGGGTGAGGTGGCCGGCTTCACCGGAGTGTAGCTGTTGGTGGGAGCCGCGTTTGGAGAGAACTTCGGTTCGGCAGACTGCAACATGAAATGACCTCACTTGAGATTCCGCAACCGCAGCGGGAGTTGGCCCTGCGGTCGCGGTCGATGGGCTTCTAACGGCAAATTGAGAATCGCACGAAAGTACGTATTACGACAGGTTACAGAAGGCCTTGTACTCTGGCTCGCTGCTCGTGCCGCCAGTTCACGATGGGATCTCCCAGCCTTCATCCTTCATCTTTCGGTTCGTCCAGTGCTGTAATTGCTCGAACAGTGCAGGCTCGATCACGATAAAGCGCAAGCCAGCTCTGCCGCCCGCATCAGCCCACACCAGCCGGCCTTTCGCCCGAATCTCAGTTTCGCTGTCGGGCAACAGAAAGCTCACGTCGATCAATCCGGCAAAACCGTTTTGGTCGCTCACTACATCCAGCCCCATGCCGCCTGTGCTCAGGTTTACCGCCTGCACCTGCAATTCTTTGCCGTGAGCATTTTTCAACGTCACCGAGATGTTGACCTTGGCGCGAAAAAATTTCTGCTGGTCCTCGCTGATGACGCCCAGCTTTGCCGAACCGTCGCCGGAAGGCGCGTTAATCTCATACTCGCGCAACTTACGACTGAGTGTGCGCCGCGAAATTCCTAGCCGCTCCGCTGCCTGCGCGCGATGCCCGCCCGTCTGTTCGAGCGCCCGGATGATCATCTGTTCTTCCATGTTGTCGAGATTGCCCAGGGGAACTGCGCCGCTGCCGCGCCTTCCGGCCGTGGTTTCACCGCGAACGCCTTCGCCGCGTGCGGGGTCGCCGCAGAGTTCGGCCGCAACATCAACGCCTGTGATCTGCCGCTCTCCCGCAGCCATCGCCAGTTTCGCGACCAGGTTCCTTAGCTCCCGAATATTTCCCGGCCACGCATGGCCCTGAAGGGTAGCCAGTGCCTCCGCGGTAAAAACTTTATCCGTCGCTTTCAACGAAAGGAAATGACTTGCCAGCGCCGCAATATCCTCCGGTCGCTCGCGCAACGGCGGCACGCGCAATTGGAATTGACTCAAGCGGTGATAAAGGTCCTTGCGAAAGCGCCCTTCCTTGACCGCCAGTTCAAGATCCTGATTGGTGGCGGCCACCACGCGCACATCGACGGTAATCTTCCGATGCCCACCCAGCCGATAATAAGGAGCACCATCGAGCACGCGCAGCAATTTCACTTGAATTTGTGGCTGCAACTCGCCGATTTCGTCGAGGAATATCGTGCTCTTGTCGGCCAGCTCAAACAATCCCGGCTTCGAGGAGTCGGCGCCACTGAACGCGCCCTTCTCGTAACCGAATAGCTCGCTTTCGACCAGGTTCTCGGGCAGCGCCGCGCAGTTAATATCCACCAGCGCCTTAGCATGGCGATAAGAAGACTCGTGGATGGTGCGCGCTACTAACTCCTTGCCTGTGCCTGTTTCGCCAGTTACTAATACGGTCTCGGTATGTCCGGCCACTCGGTCGACCATGCCCATGAACTTGTGCATGAGCGGACTGGCAATCAGAAACTGCGTTCCATCAATTTCGCGACGCGCCAGAGGAACGGCGCCCTGCGCACTTCTAACCTGCGCCGGCGATTTCTCCCTGGTGATGTCAAGCGCAAACCCCACAATGCTCGCGGCATCGGCATGCGCATCGCGTAGGAGCGCCAAACGCAGACCAACGTGGATATCTTTACCACCCGATTTTGTGCGCCAGTCGACTTCGCCTTCGAACTGTCCGTGCTCGAGAACCGAAGCCAGCGCCCGCTCCGTGGATGGAGAAGTATGACCAGCGCCATAAGCATCCGCCAAGTTTCGCCCGACTAACTCCTGCGGCGAGAAACTATTGCGATCTGCGGCGCGGCCCTGGTTACAACTGGTGATGACGCCATGGAGGTCAGTGGTAAAAATTGAGATGGTGCGTGACTCCTCCGTCGTGCCTAGGCTGGCGAACCGATGGCGATCAGAGTCCTCGCCCTGACCTGCGACTTGCCGGCGTCTACCGCCAGTGAGGGATGGCTCCTTGCTCCCGGTCGGCGGAGTCGGAGTCTTCGGTGGAATTGACATTTTGGTTTCGCTGGCTGCAGGGGAGTGTTACTTTGCGCCTGCAACCGCCAGGCGTTAACTTCATGATCGACTTCAAACGATTGCACTACGCGCCCGTCGTTATGTGAAACATCATGATGCTGACACAGTCCCGGTCACTTGGAGGCTGGGTTATGCACCGCGGCTCACACCAAAGTAACTGCTGGCCGAGCACCGCGAAGAAGATGGGCTGGCGTGACCGTTTTGCAGTTACTTCAGTAATTATCCCGCCCTACAAGCGCTGCACTAACATCCCTGAGAATGGGCGAATCAGTGTTTGAGCGGGTTGCCAGAAATCGCCTCATGAGCCAAAAAATGGCTGCTCGCACGGCGCTTGCGGTAATGATCGGGCAAAGCCGCCGTAGGCAGCGAGGTTAGTCGCCGTAACTGGCGCGAAATCAAGACTCTATCAAAGGTAACGAAGGGCGAGAACATGGCTGCGCAGATGCACGGAAGATAAGGGGAGTTAGTAGTCGGTCGTAAGTCGTCGAACTATGTCTATTCGGGCAAAACTCTTTATCGGAGTAACTGCGGCGCTCGGCATGTGGGCGCTGGCGGATGCCCTATGCCACTGGCAGAGTATCGATCTCACGCGGTTCGCCTGCTACCTGTTGGTCGCTGTTCTTGCGTCCAGCCTCAAGATTCAACTGCCAGGCCTCGACGGCACGATGTCGGTCAACTTCCTCTTCATTCTACTCAGCATCCTCGAACTGAACCTTCCTGAAACGCTGGTTCTCGGCTGCACCGCCACTCTGGCGCAATGCCTGTTCGGAACGCGGCAGAAGCGAGTTCCCCTCAAAATTATTTTTAACGTTTTCAGCATGATGGCCAATGCCATCGTTCTGTCCTATCTTGCTTATCACTCTCTGCAACGCTTGCTGGGCGCCGGAACCCTTCCGCTCCTCGTCATCACCTCGCTAATCTTTTTCCTGGCGAATACGATCCCAGTAGCCGTCATCATTTCCGTCACGGAGAACAAGCGCGCACACGAGGTCTGGGCCGAATGCCATTTCTGGTCATTTCCCTTCTACATGGTGGGCGCGGCCGTTGTCTTCGCGGTCGGCTTCCTGAGCAAAAAGGTGGGATGGCAAACCTCTCTCCTGGTGCTCCCGCTCGTCTATTGGATCTATCGCTCCTATCACCTTTATCTCGCCAAACTAGCTACGGAAAAGAAGCAAGTCGAGATCGAAAAGAAGCACGCTGAAAACGTCGCCGCGCTCCACCTGCGCACCATCGAGAGCCTGGCGCTGGCCATCGAGGCCAAGGATCACACCTCGCACAAGCACCTCCAGCGCGTGCGCGTGTTCGCGGTCGAGGTCGCCAAGGAATTGGGCTTCCCGGAAAGCGAAATCGAGGCCCTACGCGCCGCCGCGCTTCTGCATGACATCGGCAAGCTCGCGATTCCCGAACACATCATCAACAAGCCCGGACGCCTGACCCCGGAAGAATTCGAAAAGATGAAAATCCACACGCAGGTGGGCGCCGAAATCCTCCAGCGTGTCGCCTTTCCCTATCCCGTCGCGCCCATTGTTCGCTCGCACCATGAACACTGGGACGGCAGCGGCTATCCTGACGGTCTGACGGGTGAACAGATTCCGCCAGGCGCGCGCGTTCTCGCCGCCGTCGACTGCCTCGACGCGCTCGCCTCGCAGCGCCAATATCGCGGCGCCATGTCCCTCGACGCCGCTATGGACAAGGTTGCTTCCATGTCAGGCTCGTCCTTTGACCCGCGGGTCGTCGAAGTTCTGCAGCGCCGCTACCGTGATCTCGAGCGGTTGGCGCAATCGGATTTGACCGCGCCATCAACGGCTGTCTCAGCGAGTGCAGATCAGGCAGCTCCGGCAACGTCCGCTGCAGTTCACACTGAGACCATGGTAGAACCGGCGGGTGACTTCGAGCGCCCCGCGCCTGCTCTCAGCTCATCCAATGAAACTGATTTCCTCTCCTCGATTGCCTCGGCCCGTCAGGAAGCGCAAACCATGTTCGAGCTCAGCCAGGATCTCGGCAACTCGCTGAGCCTCGGCGAAACGCTCTCCGTGCTTTCCGTGCGCCTGCGCAAAATGATTCCTTACGACTCGCTAGCCGTATTTCTCTTGAAGGAAAACCGGCTGATACCCGAACTGGTGAGTGGCGATAACTTCCGCCTGCTCTCCTCACTCAACATCGGGCTGGGAGAAGGGCTGTGCGGCTGGGTCGCCGAAAAACGCAAACCCATCATCAACGGCAATCCTGAGGCAGAAGCCGGATATGTCTCCGATCCGGCACGCTTCACCACCTTGCGATCGACGCTCGCGGTGCCGCTCGAAGGTCTGCACGGCGTGGTCGGAGTGCTCGCCATGTATCGCAGCGAGCCCGACGCTTTCGCCGCCGATCATCTGCGCATCTTGCTTGCGGTCAGCTCCAAGATCGCGCTTTCGGTCGAAAATGCACTTAAGTATCAACAGGCGGAAGATTCCGCCACCACCGATTACCTCACCGGACTACCCAACGCTCGATCCTTGTTCGTTCACCTGTCGCGCGAACTGGCGCGCTGCCGCCGCACCAGCACCACCCTCGCCGTGATGGTCTGCGATCTCGACAACTTCAAACAGATTAACGACCTCTACGGCCATCTGGAGGGCGACAACCTGCTGAAGGATTTCGCCAGCCGCGTGAAGGAGGTCTGTCGCGGTTACGATTATGTCGCGCGCATGGGAGGCGATGAATTCGTGGTGGTCGCTCCCGGACTGAGCACCGACGCATCGGGGGAAAAGGCGAGTCGCCTCCATCAACTGGCGGTAGAAGCCGGCAGAAAAGTGGCGGGCCGCGATCTGGTTGGGCTCAGCGTCGGCACGGCGTTTTGCCCGGAGGACAGCTTCGACGTCGAGCGCCTGCTCGCCGAAGCCGACCGCCGCATGTATTCGATGAAGAAGGTTCACCACTCCGAACCGGCCACTGAGCGAGACACGAGCCTTCCGCCGTCGCGTGCTCGCGGTGCCACGGTCAATTAGGACAGGAACGATGCTGCAACAATCGCTACCGGCGAAGACACAGCTCTGGAAAATTGCGCAACGCATCGCGCAAAAACTCGCAGCCATCGTGGCGCTCGTCCTCCTCGGCGGACTACTCTCGGCAACGCTGGTTCGCATGGCCCCTGGCTTCGATGTCGACGAGCGCCAACTCGATCCCAGCCTGAGCGCCGAAAGTCAGCTTGCTTTGCGCCAGTCGCGCGCCAGCGAACATAACATCCTCAGCTTTTACGCCGGCTATCTTCGCGGAGCGATCCACGGCGATCTCGGGACGTCTCATGCTCTCGGTCAGCCTGTCCAGAGCCTTCTGCGCGAGCGTTGGCCCGTCACGCTCCGCGTGGCCGGCATCGGCCTTTTGCTGGCGTGGATACTCGCCTCAACGCTCGCCTTCACCGCCTGCCTCTGGCGTCTACCAGTCTTCGAAATTTTCGGCACAACCGTCAGCGGCGCATTCCTCTGCATCCCCGCCGCTGTTCTGGCGCTTCTTTCCGTAATTCTCAACGTTCCCGGATACCTTGCCATCGCCCTGATCGTCTTCCCCAAGATCTACCGTTATTCGCGCAACCTTTTCGCGAAAGCCTACGGCATGCCGCACATCACCGCCGCCCGCGCCCGCGGCCTCAGCGAAACTCGCATCCTCGCCTGCCACGTCCTGCCCCTAGCCGGCCCGCAGATGATGGCGCTCGCCGGCATCACCGTCAGCGTCGCTCTCGGTGCCGCCATTCCGGTCGAAGTCCTGTGCGGATTGCCCGGCATCGGTCAACTGGCCTGGCAAGCCGCGCTCTCCCGCGATCTTCCCTTGCTGGTGAACCTCACCGTAATGGTTACGTTGGTAACCTTGCTGGCCAACTCAGGGGCCGATGTAATGGTCTACATGTTGGCGCGCGGCGAGTCCTAGCAGCGAACACAGAGTAGCGAAGCGGAGTACCGAAACAGAGTACCGAGTCACGACGCCAAACATATTCGAGAAAGTGACAAGGCGTGAACGCAGTATGACCCGAGCTCGCAAGCTGGCGTGTGTCGTTGTGCTCGTCGTGTGCGCAATGTCGCTGGGCGCAAACTGGCTCGCTCCCGCCGGATACGCCAAACAATTTCGCGAAGCTCCCGACGCGCCGCCCTCGCGCCAGCACTTACTAGGAACCGATGAGGTCGGCCGCGATCGCTTCGCGCGCGTCCTCTACGGCACGCGCATCTCGCTCTTGCTGGCTCCCGCTGCCGCACTGGTTTCTACTGCGTTGGCCGCGCTAGTTGGTGGGTTAGCGGGCTATCTTGGCGGATTCTGGCTGCGCCTCGCTCGCGGATTCACTGACCTCTTTTTATCCCTGCCCTGGCTTTTTCTGCTGATCACGGTCCGCGCGCTCCTGCCTTTGAATGTTTCTCCGCTGACCTCGGTTTTGATTACATTTCTCATTCTCGGCCTCTTAGGCTGGGCGGCTTCCGCGCGCGTGCTTTCAACCAGCGCCGACGCGCTGCGCAATTCCGACTTCATCCTTCAGGCACGCGCCTCAGGATTGCATGGTCCCCGGCTCTTCCTGATTCACGTTCTGCCCAACCTCAAGCCCGTTCTCTACGCACAATTTTGGATTTCAATTCCAGTTTTCATTCTTAGCGAAGCCAATCTAGGCATCCTCGGCTTAGGCGTTGCCGAACCGCTGCCTTCCTGGGGAAGCCTGCTGCGTGAACTCGAAGGTTTAATTTCCTTCCGCGAAGAACCCTGGCGCCTCGTACCACTCTTACTTCTGATCGTCGTGATGACGTCATTCCAACTGCTCCTATCGAACGAAGAGGTGACCGCATGAAAATAAATAAAACTGGCCGCCCCGCATTCTTACGACTTCTTTTTTGCGCTGCATTGCTCGCTCTTAGCACCGTAGCCTTTGCTCAAAGCGGCGGCGAACTGCGCTTCTGCCTGCGCTCCGAGCCGAAGACCTTCGATCCCCTCCTGGTCGATGATGATTCCTCCCTCTCCATCCGCTATCTGACCGGTGGCGTCCTCGTACGTTTGAATCGTCGCACGCAACAACTCGAGCCCGAACTGGCAGAATCATGGAAAATTTCAAAAGACGGAAAGCAGATCACCTTTAAACTCCGCAGCGGCGTTGCCTTTTCCGACGGCAGCCCGTTCTCCTCCGAAGACGTCGCCTTCACCATGCAACGCCTCATGGATCCTGCACTGCATTCCTCAACCGGAGACGCATTCCGCTCGGGCAATGGCGCCGTCACCCACAAAATCATCGCGCCCGATCAGATCAGCATCACTTTCCCCGCGCCCATCGCCGGACTTGATCGCCTCTTCGATCAGGTCGCAATCATGTCGGCGCATTCTCCGAAAAAAGAGGCTGCAGTCCTCGGCCCCTTCATGGTCGCTGAATATAAGGCGGGATCGACGCTACTCCTCCGCCGCAATCCCAATTACTGGAAAAAAGATTCTCAAGGACGACGCCTGCCTTATCTCGACTCCATCCGCCTCGAGATTCAATCGAATCGCGATGTCGAAATGCTGCGCTTCAAGCGTGGCGAACTCGACTTAATCAACGTCGTCGACAGCGATTACTTCGACCGCTTGGCCGCCAGTTCGCCCGGCCTCGCTCATGATGCCGGACCCTCGCTTGACTCCGATTTCATGTGGTTCAATCAGGTCGCGAGTGCTCCCATTCCCGAATACAAGCGCGCGTGGTTTCGTTCCGCCACTTTCCGGCGTGCGATTTCTGAAGCGATCAATCGCGACGATCTGAGCCGCGTCGTTTTCAACGGTCACGCCCAGCCCGCCGTCGGCCCGGTTTCGCCCGCCAACAAATTCTGGTTTAACAGCAATCTCAAAGCTGAGCGCTATCGTCCCGACGCAGCCCTTAAACTCCTGCAAGCCGAAGGTTTCCATCTGCAAAACGGAGCGTTGTTCGATAAGGCCGGCAACGCCGTTGAGTTTTCCATTGTCACCAACGCGAGCAAACCGCGAGAGCGCATGGCCGTCATGGTGCAAGAAGATCTAGGCAAACTCGGCATCAAGGTCAACGTCGTCACGCTCGACTTTCCTTCGTTGATCGAACGCATTTCGCAGAAGTTTAGTTACGAAGCCGCGATGCTCGGATTCCGCAATGTCGACCTTGATCCCAACGGGCAAATGAATATCTGGCTAAGCTCGGCCGAAGATCATGCCTGGAACCCGCAACAGAAGTCTCCGGAAACCGCATGGGAGGCCGAGATCGACCGCCTGATGCGCGCACAGGCCTCCGCCGCCGATCCTAAGAAACGCAAAGAAAGTTTCGACCGCGTCCAGGAAATCGTCGCCGAGCAAGCGCCCTTCATTTACCTGGTCAATCAAAATGCACTGTCCGCCGTCTCGAGCGCGGTGCAAGGAGCCGATCCTGGAATTCTCAGTCCGCAGACTTTCTGGAATGCGGAGCGCCTAACCCTGAACCCGACGACACGAGCAAGCCGATAACGAGTCCTATGACAGCGCCGACACCAGACAACTCAGCCAGCCTGCTCTCCGTGAACCTGACTGTCAGCTATCCCGGCAAAGCTCCCGTGCTTCGCGGCATTTCGCTCAACATCGCCCGCGGCGAGATCATCGGTCTAGTCGGCCAAAGCGGTTCCGGCAAGAGCACGCTGGCAATGGCGATCCTCGGATTACTGGGCAGCCAGCGCGCCACTATAGAAGGCAACGTTATTTTTCAGGGCGCCGATCTCCTCGTCATGTCCGAGCGCGAACTGCGCAACCATCGCGGACGGTCTCTCAGCCTTGTCCTTCAAAGTCCTCTCGCCTCGCTCAATCCCGCGCTGCGCCTTCGCACGCAATTAAGGGAAGCGTGGCGCGCGCACAGCGACAGCAATGCCACGAACGCAGACTGCGACCGCGCCATTCGGTCGGCTTTGAAAAGCGTCAGCCTGCCAAGCGACGCCAATGACAATAGCGAAGATTTCCTGCGCAAGCGCGCCTCGCAACTAAGCGTGGGCCAAGCGCAACGCGTACTGATCGCCATGGCGATCATGCACCGCCCCGCGCTCCTCATCGCCGACGAGGCGACCAGCGCACTCGACGTCATCACGCAATCGGAGATTATGGAATTATTTGCGCGCCTGAATCGCGAGATCGGAATGTCGATTCTCTATATCTCGCACGATTTGCCTTCAGTCGCCGGAATCTGCCAGCGCATCGCCATCTTGCACGAAGGTGAAATTGTGGAGAGTGGTCTAACGGAACAGATCTTCACCGCGCCCACCCACGACTATACCCGACGGCTGATGGCCGCTCTGCCACAAGTGCCGGTCCGGAGAGAAGTACTTTTGGCGAGAGCCCACGCCGCCACCGTGAAATAGAACCACGTTTACTGACAACTGAAAACTGACGACTGACAATGAACAGACAAAAACTGCCCGTACGCGCTACGCCTCAGCAAGGTGCTCGGCAACTTCTGGAAAACCCGCCGCCAGCCAAGCGTCAAACCCTCCGACCACATTGACCACGTTGCGATGCCCGGCGCGCTCCAGCAAACTACAGGCGATGATGCTGCGATAACCGCTCTTGCAGTGGACGGCCATCGGCCGCTCGCGATCGACTGCGGGCAAGCTCTGCGGAAAAGTATCCAGCGCGCGGCACGGCACATCCGCAATATGTCCCGCTTGCCATTCGCCTTCCCGGCGCACGTCGAGCACGTCCGCCGCACGCCAACTTCCCTCGCTCAATTTCTGATTCAATTCTTGGGCGGAAATCTGCGCCGTCTTCGCCAGCGGCCGCCCGGCCTTCTCCCACGCTGCGGCGCCGCCGTTCAAATAGCCGCCCAAATCTTCGATGCCCACGCGAGCCAGCCGCAGGCGCGCTTCCTCGATCTGCGCCTCGCTGTCGCCGACCAGCACCGGTTTCGAATGAATCCCCAAAATTCCTCCCGCCCACGATGCGAATTGCCCCGAAAGAGCAATATTGATCGCCCCCGGCACATGCCCGGCCGCGAACACATCGCCTGCCCGAACGTCCAGCACGTTCGCACCATCATCCAACTGCGCCTGGACCTCCGCCGGAGAAAGTTTCGGCAGCGGCGGCAATTCGGTGAGCGTCGCTGCGCCCGAGCGATTGATCTCCGCGTCCTCCAGAAAATATTCCGGACGCGTCGGAAGATTCGCCGTCAGCTGCGCGATGAATTCTTCCCGGCTCCGAATTTGTAACGCATAGTTCGTGAGCCGCTCCGTACCAATCGTCGACGAGCGCTCCGCCCGCATCGCGCGCCCACAAAGCGAACCCGCCCCGTGCGCGGGATAGACCATCACCGCATCCGGCAGCGCCATTAGCTTTTGATGCAAGCTGTCATAAAGCAATCCCGCCAGCTCACGCGGGGTGTGTGTGCGCGAAAGATCGGGGCGTCCAACGTCGCCGATAAACAGTGTGTCGCCCGTCAGCACAGCACACGGCTGCGCCGAGTTATCTCCGTCTGTAATCACCAGACAAACACTCTCGGATGTGTGCCCCGGAGTCTCTAACGCGCGAATCCTTACCGCTCCCATCTGGAGTTCAAAACCATCCGTCAGCCGCACATGCGGAAACGTGGCCTCCGCCCGCGCCCCGATATAGATCTTCGCCCCCGTCCGTGCCGCCAGTTCTTTATGTCCAGAAACAAAATCGGCGTGCAGATGCGTTTCTAAGATGTGCGTGATTTTAAGATTCTGCTCATCCGCCGCCTTGAGATAAATATCCACATCGCGCTGCGGATCGACTACCGCGGCCTCGCCTTCGGATCCAATCATGTACGAAGCGTGGGCAAGGCAAGTTAGATAAAATTGTTCAAAATACATGTCGCGACTCCAGATCGCAGAACGTTTGAGTTCTCGCCGTCGAATCGTTTTTCAGATTACCACCCGCGGCCCGGCGAGCGCTGCACAGTTTCGATTCCGAAGTACAGGTCCGGACGCGCAACGGCATGCCGAAGTTTTTGCACGGACCGCCGCGAATCATGGAAAAATATCCTGATAATTTTCTCAGCGAAAATTGTCCGAGAACCTCGAGCGCACGCGGCGGCGGATTCGCGGCCGGCCCGCCTCTCTGGCCCGTTCCCGATCGTAACGTCCAAGCGATTGACCAGCCTACGGTTAAAGCACGCACTCTCTACGTACTCCTTTTGTAACTTGGAGGTATACACGAACCCGGCCTACAGTCATTTGGGGATCAGTTTTCGGCCCCTGGCGTGCATCGAAGTATTTGGAAGTCCGACGGATATAGGTGTGTTCGGTTACGAGTCAACATCCTACGGTCCGTCAGGAAGATAAGTCGAGAATTACAGTTTTAAAGCAATGGCAAAAGGCACCCAACTCGGATCACGCGCCAGCGCAATCGCACGCAGCGTTTTGGTGATCGCCGCCCTTATTGGGCTGCCCCTTGCCGGCGTCGCTCAAAGCAGTCCTTACGTCATCGCTGCTTCGACGGCTGGAGCTGATTCGTTCGCTCTTTCAGCTGCTAACGACGACGCGAACGAGCCCCTGCTCACGATCAAGGCGCGCGTCGATGAGGTCAACGTTCTCTTCATCGCCACCGATCGGCATGGCAAATTCGTTCGCAATCTCAACGAAAGCGACTTCTCCATTCTCGACGACCACAAGCCCGTGCAATCGATTCTCAACTTCCGGCGTGAGACCGATCTGCCCATCGAACTCGGACTACTAATGGACGTCAGCGGTTCGGTGCAGGGCCGCTTCGGATTCGAAAAAGAAGCCGCCGTCGGATTCTTGCAGCACATCATTCGCCCCGGCTACGACCGCGCCTTCATTGTCGGCTTCAATAAAGATAGTCACCTGATCCAGGATTTCACTGATAAGGTTCCGTTACTTGCTGCCGGAGTCGAACGCCTCAGCAACGGCGGCGGCACCGCGCTCTATGACGCCGTTTACAAGGCTTGCCAGGATAAATTGCTGCGCGAACAGTTCGATCATCCCGTTCGCAAAGCCATCATCGTTGTCAGCGACGGCGAAGATAATCAGAGCGAACACACGCGTGGCCAAGCCATTGAAATGGCGCAGCGCGCCGAGGTTCTCATCTACGCCATTTCCACCGACGACAGCGGCCTGATTTTGCGGGGCGATAAGGTTCTCGAAGACCTCGCCTCCGCGACCGGCGGCCGCGCCTTTTTCCCCTACAAGATGAAGGACATTACTCACTCCTTCGCGGCCATCGAAGACGAGCTGCGCAGCCAGTACGCCGTCTCCTACAAGCCCTCCGACTTCGACGCCGACGGACGCTACCGCTCCATCGAAATCACCGCCCTCAAGAAAGACCTCCAAGTTCGAGCCCGTCGCGGCTACTACGCTCCAAAGCAGTAAATCTAAGGTTTCAGAGTTTCAAGGTTTTCAAAGTATAGTTTCCAGTCCTTGAAACCTTGCTTCTTTGAAATTTTGCTGTTACCGTCGCCTTAAATCCACATCCAGGAGAATGCGCGTGATCATGGCCGTCTTTGCAGTCATCGTTCTGTTGGGCATCTTCCTGGCCGTGATGTACAACAGCCTCGTGCAGCTGCGCGTGCGCTCCGAATCAGCGTGGTCCGACATCGACGTTCAGCTCAAGCGCCGCCACGACCTGATTCCGAATCTCGTCGAAACCGTAAAGGGCTATGCCACTCACGAGAAAACGACATTCGAAGACATCGCTAAATTCCGTTCCATGGCGATGCAGGCCACTGGCCCAGTCGACAAGGCTGCCGCAGAAAATCAGCTTTCGGGCGCGCTGAAAAGCCTGTTTGCCGTAGCCGAGAATTACCCTCAGCTGCAAGCCTCGCAAGAATTCACGCAATTGCAGAACTCCCTAAGCGAAATCGAGGACGCGATTCAAAACGCCCGGCGCTACTACAACGCCGTCGTGCGCGATCTGAACACCAAGATTCAATCTTTCCCGACCAACATTTTGGCCGGCATGTTCGGCTTCCAGCAGAAGCAATTCTTCGAAGCGGCCGCCGCCGATCGCGAGCCAGTGGCGGTGAAGTTCTAAATCTTTGCAAGAATTTCGGATTCGAGTTCCGCAGCGACGACCCGACTGTCCCTATTCATCCAATTATGAATTACGTTCTAAGACCTTTCCGATCTAATACAAACCGCCAGTTCTTGTTTTTTATCTTGCTCTTAGCGCTGGCCGCTTCTGCCTGCGCCCAGGGCCACAGCTGGCGCGTATCCGATTTCAACGACACCATCTCCATTGCCTCCGATGGCACCGCCTTAGTCAGCGAAAAAGTCACCCTAGTCTTCGTTGGCCAATGGCACGGCATTCACCGCACCATACCTGTCGAATATCCCGGCCCGCAGGGCAGCAACTACACTCTCTTCGTCGACGTCACGAGCGTCACCGACGAAAACGGTCACACGCTAAAGTACGACTCCAACAAATCCGGCAACTACCGCGATCTGAAAATCTATATTCCCGACGCCGTCGACACCACGCGCGTCGTCAACATCGATTACTTCGTCCGCAACGCCGTCCGCTTTTTCGATAATTATGACGAGTTCTACTGGAACGTGACCGGCAACGATTGGCCCGTCCCCATCGACCATGCCTCCGCTTTCGTCACCCTTCCCGAAAATGCTGCCGGAGGCCTGCGCGCCCAGGCTTTCACCGGCGCCTATGGCTCGAAACAAAGCGAAGCGACCGCCGAGGTCAAAGGTGCCGCGATCGCTTTCGAAACCAGCAGCCCGCTTCCGATGCGCGGCGGACTTACCCTCGACATTTATATTCCCGAAGGAGTTCTCAAACCTCCCTCCGCGCTCACAAAGTTTTTCTGGTTTCTCGGTAGCAATCCCATTCTCTTTCTGCCGCTCTTTACTTTCGCCGCGATGTTTGCCCTCTGGTATTGCGTCGGACGCGATCCCGACCCCGGAGTGTCCGTCGCCCCGCAATACGAGCCGCCCAAAGGCATGTGCCCTGCCGAAGCCGGAACCCTGCTCGACGACACCATCCATCCCCGCGACATCACGAGCACCATCGTCGATCTCGCCGTGCGCGGCTACATCAAGATCGAGGAAAAAGTCGACACATTCCTAGTCTTCCATCACAAAGATTACTTGTTCCACCTGGTGAAGTCGCGAGAACAGTGGGGCACAGACCTCACGCCGCACGAACGCGTAATGCTGGAAAATATTTTTGTGGGCGGCACCGAAACCCGTCTTTCCGATCTCAAGAATCGCTTCTACACCGTGATTCCCATCGTTCGCCAGGACATCATGTCGGCGCTAAAAAGCAAAGGCATCTACACGCTCGATCCCGAATCCGCGAATGGATACAGCATCGCCGCCGGCATCGCCATCGCGATCCTAGTCGTGGCCATGCAGGTGGTGGGTTGGATGAATCTCTTCTCTTCCGTCCCGCTGTTGATTGGCAGCGTTCTCGTCTCGGCCATAATCTGGTGGCTCTTCGCCCGCCAGATGACGGCAAAAACCGTCGCCGGCGCGCGCACCACAATCGCCGTCCTAGGTTTTCAGGAGTTCATGAACCGGGTCGATGCAGACCGCATTAAGCGCATGCCGCCCGACATTTTCGAAAAATTCCTCCCTTACGCCATGGCCCTGGGAGTCGAGCACCACTGGGCGCAAGCCTTCGACGGCATAATCAAAGACCCGCCGAGCTGGTACGTTTCGCCAAACGGATACGTGGGATTCAGTCCGCTTTTCTTTTCTAGCACCATGCACAGCATGGCGACCGACATGCATCAGGTGTTTACATCGGCGCCTAGATCGAGTTCCAGCGGCTCGGGATTCAACAGTGGAGGCGGCTTCTCAGGCGGAGGCTTCTCTGGGGGCGGTTTTGGCGGAGGCGGCGGAGGCGCGTTCTAGCCTTCCAACCAAGCATGTGCTGTCGCACGCGATAGCACATGTGGCGTCGTCAGAATACTTCACGGATCACTGATCTGAACTTAGCTCGCGATCGCTTCCTCCAGCCGGCACTCCTCCGCCATCTTATCGTCTCGTAGCCCCATGAAAACCGGTGCCCGCAACTTCGTTCCACCCTCCTTCGTCTCATGCGTCCACTCCGCAAACTTTATTTCCGCCACGAGCGACGGACGCACAAACTGCACCTTCTTCAATCCGCCTATCTCTCCATGAAACGGATTCTCTTTCGTCTTTAACGGCTGCGTCCGCGCAAAAATTTCCTTCAGGGTCCCGTGGTCGAAGCCCGTCCCCACCTGCCCCACATGAATCAGCCGCCGCTGTGCGTCATACAGGCCCAGCATCAGCGCGCCAAAATATTCGCGGCTGCCTTCCGGCGGAGTATATCCGCCGATCACGCACTCCTGTCGCTGCGTGATTTTAATCTTCAGCCAATCGCGCGAACGCTTCTCTTCGTAGATACCGTTCCGTTTCTTGGCGACGATGCCCTCCAGTCCGCGCTTTTTCGCCGCGTCAAGCAGATCTAGGCCCTTCTCCAGATAGTGATCAGAAAAATGTATGATCTCGCTCTTCTTAATTATTTGTTGCAGCAACTGCTTGCGTTGTTCGAGCGCAACCCGCCGCAAATCGACGCCATCGAGATACAGTAGATCGAATGCGTAATAGACGACCTGTACTCCTTCTCGTCCTGGCACCCGCTTACCAGGCTGAAAGCCAGTTCGTTGCTGCATCAGGCTGAACGAAGGACGACCCTGTTCATCAAGCGCGACAATTTCTCCGTCAAGAATGGCGCTATCCGCCTCTATGAATTCCGGCAAACTGCCGAGGTCGCGAAATTGCGCCGTGAGATCGTTTTGCGTGCGCGATACGAGCCGCACCTTCCTGTCTCTAAGGAACGCAACCGCCCGGTATCCATCCCACTTGATTTCGAACAACCATTCAGGATTGTCGAACGCTTTTTCAACCGTCGTCGCCAGCATCGGGTGAATCACAGTAGGCATCGGCCTTTTCTCAGCGCCCACGAGAGCCCTTACCGCAAAGGATGCGGGGTTCGCGGAGGGTTTGTTGCTTCGCGGTTTGGGTTCAGAAACCTGCGAAGCTGGGTTCGCGGTCGAGGTTCTGGCACGCACTGCTTTTCGCGTATCCCGGCCTGAGCCTTTACTTTTTTTTTCTTCAGCGCCCCGGGCGCCCTCGGCGCTTCGAGTCTTCCGCTTCGAATCCGCGCGTGCAATCGCATCCGCCAGCCACGCCGCCTTCACTTTTCCTCGCGACGCCGGACGGCTGCTCGTCCACTCTGCCGACCCCGCATCGCCTGCGATCTGCGCCATCGTGCGCTTGGTGAGCACCGAAGTCTCGAACGCATCAATGTAGAATCCCGCAACCACATGATCGTCCTTCTTCTTGATCAGCAACCACTCGTTGCCTTTGCTGCCCGGTCGCCGCGCTTTCATGTGGACCAGCGCGAAATCGCCCACCAGCCGCTTCCCATGCAACCGGAACTTCAGGTCGCCATTCGTCAGCATCGCCGACGCTTCTTTCTCTGTTCCAGGAACGTACTCCCCGTTCACCGGCACCGGCGACAGCGGCTCCCATGTGCCCACATCCCAAACCATCACCGTGCCCGCGCCATAGTTGCCCTCGGGGATGGTCCCTTCAAAATCGAAATATGAAACCGGATGATCCTCCACCTGCATCGCGAGCCGCTTATCGGCGGGATCAAGCGACGGCCCCTTCGGCACCGCCCACGACTTGAGCACGCCTTCCATCTCCAACCGAAAATCGTAGTGCAGCCGCGTAGCCGCATGACGCTGGACCACAAAGCGATGCTGTGATTTTTTCTCCACTTTTGGCGGAGGCTCGGGCGTGGCCTCAAACCGCCGTTTTCGTTTGTATTCCTCAAGCGACATGCAACCTATTGTAAATCCGCAAGCGCGAGAGGCTCACGCAGGGGCGGGTGGCCTCATCTGCCCAGCCGAGCGGAGCTCGGCCACGTCAAACTCCACGCACGCAGCCGTATATATCAGCCTCAGGCCGTATACTGTTCCGGTTTCTTGAAACTCTTGCAAGGAGTAAGCATGAATCGCCGGCCACGACATAAACATCTGTTCTCCGTTCTTATCTTCATTCTGTTCGCAGCTGCGTTCGCGCCGGCGCAAACGCAGCCCAGCACTCCTACGCCGCGCGAACAGATCGACGAAATCGTCCGCCAGACCCTATCCGCCACCGGCGTTCCCAGCGCGTCAATCGCCATCGTGCAAGGCGCAGCAACCACCTACCTCCAAGCTTATGGCGACGCCCGCATCGAACCTCATACGCCCGCGCTGCCCGCCATGCGTTACAGTGTCGGCTCCATCAGCAAACAATTCACTGCCGCCGCCGTGCTCCTGTTGGCCGAGCAAGGCAAGCTTTCGCTCGACGATCGCGTATCTGGATTCGTCCCCAACCTCACGCGCGGCGGCGAGATCACCATCCGCGAATTGTTGTCGCACACCTCCGGCTATCAGGATTACTGGCCGCAAGATTACGTTCCTCCATTCATGCTCCAACCGGTCACCGCCGACAAGATTCTGGACGTTTGGGCGCGCAAGCCGCTCGATTTCGATCCCGGCACCGACTGGCAATACAGCAACACCAATTTCGTCATTGCCGGATTAATCGTCGAAAGGGCCAGCGGCCAGCCGCTCCTGCAATTTCTGAGCGAGCACATTTTCGTCCCACTCGGCATGAACAGCATCGTGAACATCGATCAGGATCGTCTGACCGAAACGGATGCCACCGGCTACCTCCGCTATGCTCTCGGGCCGCCGCGCGTGGCACCGAAAGAGGGCAAGGGCTGGCTTTTCGCCGCCGGCGAACTCGCCATGCCGGCCGCAGATCTTGCTAAATGGGATATCAGCATCATCAATGAAACCGTCCTGCGCGCCGCTTCCTACGCCGAGATGGAAAAAGAAATCGTACTCAAGAACGGCCTCGCAACGGGCTATGGCCTCGGCGTGATGGTGCGCCGCGAATTCGGCCAACGAGCGATTGAGCACGGAGGCGAGGTATCCGGCTTCACCGCGACCAACATCGTTCTACCTGATGCAAAATTGGCGATAGTTGTCCTAGCCAATCAAGACTCCGCTGGCGCCTCGGGCGACATTGCCCGCAAGATCGGAGCCCTGCTTTTCCGCGAGAGCGATGCCGGCAAACAAGAAGAGCAGTCGCGCGAAATATTCGCGGCGTTGCAACAGGGCAAAATTAGTCGTGCATTGTTCACCGACAATGGCAACAGCTATTTCACCGATCAGGCGTTGAAGGATTTTGCTGCCAGCCTCGGACCGCTCGGCCGGCCCACCGAATTTACGCAGACCGCGACGCAGGATCGCGGAGGAATGACGTTCCGCGCATTCGAAGTCCACTTCCCCAATAAAACGGTGGCAGTCTGGGAACGGATCATGCCCGACGGCAAAATCGAGCAGTATCAAGTGAGCGCAAAATAACCGCTACCCAATGAAGGCAATAAATTAAACCCCGAATAATGAAACGTGAATATCCCGAGTCTCCGCTAGTGGGAGTTGGCGCGGTGATCGTCGAGCGTCGCACTGACCAAAATCACGTACTCTTAATTCGTCGCGGAACCGCACCCTTGCAAGGCGAATGGTCGCTACCCGGCGGCGTACTCGAGTGCGGAGAAACTCTGCGCGAAGCCGCAGCCCGCGAGGCCTCTGAAGAAACCGGATTGCTCGTCGAGGCCGGCGAGATGCTCGGCGTGTATGAGCGCGTCATCCGCAGCGACGACGGTCGCGTGCGCTACCACTATGTCCTGATCGATTTCTTCTGTCGTCCGGTCGGCGGCAAACTCAAAGCGGGAAGCGACGCCGCCGACGTCCGCTGGTTTACGCGCGCAGAATTGCCTGCCCTCAACCTCGCCGACGACGCGAATGATGTAGTGCGCAAGGGATTGGCCCGCGCCGAAACCTAACCCTCATCTTTCTTAGTCAGTCTTAGTCAGTCATTTTTGCCAGGTGCACCGTGAAGCCTGTCTTTGGTAGCAGGGACCTTAACTCAAATACTTTGAAGCCCTCACCCGTGATCTCCGCCTGACGATAGAGCCCGGGCTCGGTCTCAGCCGTTTCGTGCCGCCCTTGCATATCGTCGAGAAATCCTTCCGCATCTTTCAGGCTGGCCTCGCCACCCTTAGCTCGCGCAACAACTGCCTCCGTCGCATAAGAGCGCACCAGTTTCGGCCAATATTTTTGGAGCAACTGCGTACTCGCGAAAATATCAGCCCACACAATTTCTCCATTTACCGCGACCACTACGCCCACGGCGTTCTTATCCCGCAGTTGCCGGATAACGCTTTCATAATTGCGTTGCACCGGTTCCGAGACGGCATCCACCTTCTTCTGGACTTCATCGTTGTTCATAACCCGTGCATAAGAGGTGGTCGAAGTCACAGCCGGCGCAGCGCCTGCCGCCTCAACCGTTAACGCCATGGCTTGCTGCGAAGTACGTACGCTGTCCCACACCTGTTGCTGATCTTTCGCTGCCATCGCCTTGCTGCGCACGACCGGAGAAGCGAGCAAACCGTCCTCTACGCCAGGGGCATTGGTGAATTCATTCTTTCCGTTCGCTGCAACCCAGCGCCCCGGCTCGACGCAAAAAACGCTCAGGTCCACCGGATCGCTTTCCGCGGGAACAATGCGGTCCTTACCGATCACTCGATCCTGCTTACCGCCAGTTACTATCTCACCAGCGAGTAGCAACAACGGACGCTCCGAGTTATTAACCAGCACAAGACGATTCACCTCCGCATCGCGCGGGATGAATGATCGCCGAATTGCCCGGCTGGCGGCGAATGAGACCACGCGCCTGTCCTGCCTCAGTGACCGCTACGTCTCCGCTGCGCAAGCCTTCGTCAAGAGTGAGAAACTCCGCAGTGTCATATGACTTGCCGGCCACCACGGGAAAGACAGTTAGATTCCCGCTGCGCAACGGGCTTAGGAGAGAGTAACCAGACGCGGGCGGCACTTCGCCAGCTTGCAAGGGGCACGGAACAATAACCGCGGCAACCACTAACAGAGCGATTCCTGCAACCACGACGACAAGCCGCATGACTGGGCCTCCCCGTAGCAACAAGCCAGTAAACACACGTCAGATTCCGCGTCCGCCGCGATCTTTTCGCGCCGCCGTCGCCCCGGCACGCCAAGACGGAGCGTGCCGGGGAGTTCAACCGCGAGTCTTCCAGGAGTGTCTTTCTCTGCTCGCTGATCGAAGAACGTACGATTTCTAATTCCTTGCGTCTAAAAAATTGCTAGCATCATCTTGTACTCGCCCATGCCCAATCCCGCGCAATCCGATAACGCAAGGTCGACAGCGTCCGCGCTTTACGAGCGCAGCGGAGCTGCTGCCTATGAATTGAGTGCGGAGCATTTCGCGACAATCATCGATGAAATCCTGCGCAAGCATATTTCTTCGAATCCGGATTCGAATGCCGAGCAGCACGCCGATTTCTGCTCCGCCCTTCGTCTCGAAGAACTCGCTCTCGCCCGCGCTTGCGCCGCTGGCAATGAGCGCGCGTGGCACGACTTCATCAGCCGCTATCGCCAGAAATTGCACAGCATGGCGCTCCACATTACACGGGACAGTGCGCACGCCGCTGAACTGGCCGATTCGCTCTTTGCCGACCTCTATGGCGTGAACATTCGCGATGGAGTGCGGAATTCAAAGCTCGTGTTCTACACCGGCCGAGGCTCGCTCGAAGGCTGGCTGCGGACGGTGATGGCGCAGGAGTTCATCAATCGCTATCGCAAGCAGAAACGGACCGTCAGTCTGGAGGAGCAGATAGATGAAGGTGTGCAGTTTGCGGCGCCCGCGCAACCGGCACACGATTCGGCCCGAATGTCTGACGGCGTTTTCGATCAACGGCTGGAATCAGCCACTGACGAGGCTTTGGCGGAGCTTTCGGCAGAAGACCGGTTTACGCTGGCTTCGTATTATCTTGATGGCCGAACGCTGGCCGAGATTGCGCGCACCCTTGGATTGCACGAATCAAGCGTCAGCCGGCGACTCGACCGCCTCGCTACTGCCCTCCGGAAGCGCATTTTGACGGGGCTCCGAATGCGGGGAATGAGCCACGCCCAGGCTGCCGAAGCGTTGGAAGCCGACGTGCGGGACTTGCAGCTGAATTTACGCTCCCGTTTGATGCAAGATTCGAGTGCGAAAACGTTCCCTGGGAGTAGCGGAAAAGTCCCCATTCAGGAGCCCGGAGAAGGCGCTGACTGAAGCAGCAAAGAAAAGACTAGTTAACGGTGGCTGGTTGAGAACTATTGAACGAAGCGAACTGACACAAAATGACTGAAGTACCAAAAATCGTACACGATCGCCTCCGGGCGGTTGCCCTCGATCGGGAGTCGCCGGCGAGAAACGCGGCTGAGACGAATCACACAGACCCGGACCTGCTGACCGCTTTTGCCGAGCAATCGCTTTCGGCGACAGAGCGCGACGGCGTCCTCGAACATCTGGTGCTTTGCGCCGACTGCCGCGAAACGGTGGCATTGGCACTTCCGGCTGAAAATGTTGTAGCCATTCCAATTTTCCCGGAGCGCGACGCGATTCACGCCCCGGCAAAACCCGGACCCAGCGGCGTCTTTGCGTGGCCAACGCTGCGTTTGGCCGCGCTCGCGGCGGGCATCGTGGTGGTTGGCTCCATACTGCTGTTGCACCCCGGAAAGCTGAACCAATCGAACCAGCCCTCGGCAAGCCGGCAGACCGCATCCAACGCGACGCCGCCCTCCGCGGTCAGCCAGGCGACTGTTGCCTCGCCCTCGGCTGCATCGGCTATCACATCATCGGCGGATGCTCATCGAACCGTCCCCGCGAATACTGATGAAGCGAAATTAGTGACCGTGCCGTCGTTGGCCAAAGAGTCGCAGGCTCCCAGATTTACAGCTCGACGATCGGGCGAGCCGCCTCAGGCAGAGAACACCATGCTGCTAGCCCGGAATAAAAAGTCTTCCCAGCAATCTGGCCAGTTGGCTAACTTGCCGGGATCGAGAGCACTGGCCTTGGATGATTCGGCAGGCCAGGAAAGAGCCGGAGAACCAGGTCGATCGGCCGAAACCACCGAGGGTTCAGCAGCCTCCGATCTCTCGCCATCCTCCGCCGACACCGCGTTGATGGCGAACAGCGACGCGCCTGTGATCGCGAAGGCCAAGCCCGCTATGCCAGGCACAACGCAGATGGACGGATTGGCGCCAAGCGATGCCGATCAGCAAAAGGAAATCGATTCGGCGCTTGCCCCGGCCTTACCGGCTCGCGCAAAGTCGTCGGCCGCCGGGCTGGGAGTTGCCCCGAGCCCAACCTCGGCCACAGGCTTCGCGCAACATGATGTTGCGCAAAACAATTTCGCCTGGACGATCAGCGCGGGCGTCCTGCGACGGTCGCAGGACAACGGCCAGACTTGGCAAGAGAATTTGCACGTTGATCATCCATTACTCTCCTACGCAACTCGTGGCAACGACATATGGACGGGCGGCCAAAGCGGTACGGTTTACCATTCCGCGGATGACGGCGCAACTTGGGTTCAAGTGCACCCTGCTTTCAATGGCCGCCGACTCACTTCCGACATAACTCAAATTGATCTGCGAAGCACTAATCTCGCCGGCAACAACTTAGGAAGCAATGACACTGACACTCAGGGTTCGGCTAAGATCGCCCTTTCCACCCGCAACAACGAAATCTGGTTAAGCGTGGATGGCGGAAAGACTTGGGAAATCAAGTAATGGAGCCGTACTAGAGGTCACAATCGTAGTAACTCCCCATAGTAACGTTACTTTCGAACAATGAACTTAGGTACTCATTTGCAGCGCTCCCATTACGTAAGTGACATTTACAGTGCGGCCAAGCGGAAATAGGATGAACGAGTAGTTTGGCAGTTCTGGGGGAGGGCTGCCAGAGACGTTCTGAGCTTCATCGCTCAGAACGTTTTTCATTTTGGCTTCACATTTGCTGAAAAACTCGATACCGACGCCCTGCCCCTAAAGGGGCATCTAATTTGAAAGATTTACGGAATCGCTAAGGCGATACCGGGATACGCGTTTCAAGAAAGAGGCGCCCCCTGCGCCCCTGCAGGGGCCGGAAACGCAAAGACGAGTTTCTGAGGAGTCCACGGCCGGCGTAATCCGCAGGATCACTCCGCTACGGCACGGAGAGCACTCTTAGGAATGGGAATATAGTGTGCTAAGAAAATATCGTGCGCTACCCCCCAGGAAACCCGGCGCTTGAAAACAAAAAACAAGCCTCATCTACACCGAGTAAGAAACATCATCATTCGCAGCGTCAGTATCCGGGGCCGCATATTCCGTCAGCGCCATCGCTTCGCCCGATTTGCTTCCGCGCCGCATGGCTACGATGCCCGTCCGCACCATCTCCAAGATTCCGTAAGGACGCAGCAATTCGAGCAGACCGTCGATCTTGTCCTCGGCGCCGGTAATCTCAATGGTCAGCGATTCCGGAGCCACATCGACCACTCGTGCCCGAAACACACTCGCCAGTTGCAGCACGTGCGACCGCGCCTCGTGCGCCGCCGCCACGCGGATCATGGCCAGGTCCCGCACAATCGCCGGCTGATTGGTAATGTTTTCGACCAGCAGCACGTTCACCAGTTTGTATAAATTCGCTTCGATGCGCTTGGCCTGATCAAAATCCGCATCAACCGTAATTGTCATGCGCGATACTTCCGGCTTCTCCGTACGTCCCACCGTCAGCGAGTCGATATTGAACGCCCGCCGCCGAAACAACGAAGCAACCCGAGTAAGCACTCCCGGCTTATTTTCGACATAGACCATGAACGTATTCAGCATATTTTATGACCGTCGTTGGCTGTTGGCTTTTAGCCCTTGCCTCTTAGCGAGAGGCCAATCGCCAAAAGCCTAGAGCCTGGTTACTCATCCTCCGCCGTCTCGACAATCGGGCTCGGCCGCCGGATCATATCGTGCAACGCCGCCCCCGCCGCCACCATCGGATACACCGTGTCTTCCTGCTCCACCTTAAAATTAATCAGCACCGGACCATCGTGTGCGCGCGCCGCTTCGACCGCTGGCACCACACCCGACCGCTCCGAGATGGTCATGCTCCGAATCCCATACGCGTCGGCCAGTTTGGCGAAATCGGGATTCAGCAGCGGCGTCGCCGCGTAATTCCGGTCATAGAAAAATTCCTGCCACTGCCGCACCATGCCGAGAAAACCATTGTTAATAATCGCGATATGGATCTTCAGTTTTTCCTGCACCACGGTCGCCAGCTCGCTCATGGTCATCTGAAATCCGCCGTCGCCGACCACCACCCAAACCTCCGCATCCGGACAAGCGACCTTCGCCCCGATCGCTGCCGGCAGTGCGAAGCCCATCGTCCCCAGGCCGCCCGAAGTGATCAGCGTCCGCGGATGTTCGTGTTTGTAATACTGTGCCTCCCACATCTGGTGCTGCCCCACATCCGTGACAACAATGGTCTTGGCATCCCGCGTCTGACGCCACAAATCGTTAATCACATGGGCAGCATAAAGATGTCCGCTGTCCGGCAGATTCTGAATGTCACGCACGGCCGCATCGCCCTTCAGCTTGTCGATCGAATCCAGCCATTCGCTGCGATCGATGGACTCCACCTTCGGCATCAACTCCAGCAGCACCTCCCGCAAGTCTCCGACCAGCGGCACGTCCACCTTTACGTTCTTGTTGATCTCCGCCGGATCAATCTCGATATGAACCTTCTTGGCGTTCGTCGCGTAGGTCTTCAGATTACCGGTAACGCGATCATCGAAGCGCATGCCGAAAGCGAGCAGCAGGTCTGCTTCCTGAATCGTGTGATTCACCCAGGCTTCGCCGTGCATGCCCATCATGCCGAGATTCAGCGGATGCGAGGCCGGAAACGCCCCGAGCCCTAACAATGTCATCGCCACCGGAATCCCCGCCCGCTCGGCAAAATCGCGCACCTCGCGCATCGCTCCCGAAACAATGATGCCGTGGCCGGCCAGAATCAGCGGCCGCTTCGAGTTATGGATCAATTCCAGTGCCTGCGCGTACTCTCGCGGAGCGGGCGACAGATCCGGACGATACCCCGGCAGTTGGGGCTTCGCCGCCTCCCAGTCGAACTCGCACATCCCCTGCTGCGCATCCTTGGTTATGTCGACCAGCACCGGCCCTGGCCGCCCCGACTTCGCGACGTAAAACGCCTCGCGAATCGTCCGCGCCACTTCGCCCGCGTGCGTCACCAGATAATTATGTTTTGTGATGGGCAGCGTCACGCCCGTAATATCCGTCTCCTGAAACGCATCCGATCCAATCAGCTTACTTCCCACCTGTCCCGTGATGCACACAATCGGAATCGAATCGAGCATCGCCGTAGCGATGCCGGTGACCATGTTGGTCGCGCCCGGTCCCGACGTCGCGATCGCCACTCCAACCTCGCCACTCGCCCGCGCATAGCCATCCGCCATATGCGTAGCGCCCTGCTCATGCCGCACCAGCACATGATGAATCTTGCTGTGCTTCAGGGCATCATAAGCCGGCAGGATCGCTCCACCCGGATAGCCAAATACTACCCGCACGCCTTCCCGCTCCAAGCATTCCCAAAGAATGCCGGCACCAGTCATAGTTTTTTTCTCGCCTCCGCCTGATGCTTTTTTCGGGATTGCGGTCTTCTCATCCGTCATGCCATCAACCCTCACTCTTCAAATACATTTTACGCAGTCATCGTCAGCGCGGTGAGAGCTCCGCAACGCGAAGTTCCTCACGCCTCTACCCAGTTAATGCAGCAGAACTTCATGCTAAATGCTAACAAACCGACCGGTCGGTTGCAAGATTTCATTTGTCGTCTTCCATTTTTCCCTACCCAATCGGCCATGCGCCCCCAGAGCGCAATCGGGAATGGGCGGGATGTCCCTGACTCCGGAAAATAGTGTAACGTCCTTAATTATGTTCGCCAGGTTAATTGCTTTCTTTCTCCCCGCCGTCGTGCTCGGTTCCACGCTTTTCCAATCCCGTCTTGCCCCAGCCGGCGACACCCCTAAGAATGTGCTGCTGGTCCTGGCCAAGGGCGATCAAGTGCTCGCCATCGTAGACCCTGCCAGTTTGAGAGTTATTGAGCGCGTGCCCGTTGGCAATGATCCGCACGAAGTCATCGCGTCGGCTGACGGCGCAACCGCCTACGTATCTAATTATGGATTCGGGGCCTACAACACGCTTGCCAGAGTCGACCTCACGGCCCAGAAAGCACTGTCGCCCATCGATCTCGGCGCATTACGCGGTCCGCACGGATTGGCTTTTGCCGCTGAAAAAGTGTGGTTCACCGCCAAAAGAGCAAAGGCAATTGGCAGCTACGATCCGGCCACCAACAACATCGATTGGATACTCGGCACTGGACAGAACCGAACTCACATGATCTACGTTGCTGCGGACCTGCAGCGGATCATCACGACAAACGTGAGTTCTGGGACCGTAAGCATCATTGATAGAACGGTTGGCAACGGTCACCCCGGAGCGCCAACTCCGGCTCCGCCCGGCGCCGGTTCAGCGGCAGACTGGAATGAGACGGTCGTCCGTGTCGGCAACGGTTCCGAAGGATTTGACGTTACTCCCGACGGCAAGGAGATCTGGGTAGCCAACGCCGAGGCTGGCACCGTATCCATCATTGACGCCGCGAGTAAGACGGTAATTCAAACCCTCGCGGCCGATGTAAAGAGCGCCAATCGTTTGAAGTTCACACCCGACGGCAGCAAAGTCCTTATTTCGGCCTTGCGCGGATCGGACCTGACCATTATCGATACCGCCGCCCGCCAGACCATCAAACGAATTGCCATTGGGCACGGTGCCGCTGGGATCGTCATGCAGCCCGATGGTTCACGCGCCTTCGTTGCCTGCTCCCCAGACGGCTATGTCGCCGTCATCGATCTCCATTCTCTAGGAGTTGCCGGTCGCATTCAAATCGGCAAGGATCCCGACGGTATGGCTTGGGTAACTCGACCCTAGAGAGGGGTCAGAGCCAAGTTACTCGCTCCCTAAGTTCGTCGAACCTTGGCCGACCAGCAAATTCGGCTAACTGTGGTTACAACCCGGGCCCCTCCGGATAAGCCGGCAAATCCGGCGGCCGCACCGGCAGTTTCTTCGGATGCGCCTTGATCTGCTCCATCACCATCTCGATCGCCTTCTCCAACTGCGGGTCCTGTCCCTTCACCACCAGGTCCGGAGGATTATCCACCGGCACATCCGGTTCCACGCCGTGGTTTTCGATCAGCCATTTGCTGTCCAGTCCATACATGGAAAATTCCGGTCGCGTGATATAGCCGTCATCCATAAGCGGCATCTCCCCGCGAATTCCGCGCACTCCGCCCCACGTCCGCGAGCCGATGAGCGGTCCGAGTTGATAATGCTTAAACATATAGCTGAAAATATCTCCATCCGACGCGGCCATATGATTGGTCACGCACGCCATCTGGCCATAGAAAACATTGGCCGGCGTAGTGCCCGATTCAAAGTTGCGAGCCGAGCCCATGGCCGCCAGTACCCTGCGCAACCGTTCAAAAATCAGCTCGTCGACAAATCCACCGCCGTTGTAGCGCACATCGAAAATAATGCCTTCCTTGCGAATCTGCGGGAAGTACTGCTTGACGAAGGCGTTCAGTCCCGCCTCGCCCATATCCGGCAAATAAACGTAGCCAATGCGCCCGCCACTGGCCGCCTCCACCTTCTTGCGATTCGTCTCCACCATATTCAACTGTCGTAAGCTGTGCTCGTCGGCAATCGGCTTCACGACCACTTTCCGCGCGCCGTCCGCGCTCGGCTTGGTGTTGATAGTAAGCGTGACCACTTCATTGGCCGTATTTGTGAGTAACTCGTCCGGCGTCTGCGGCGTTCGTAATGCTTGCCCATTGACCGCAATCAAATAGTCGCCTTCCTTCACATTCACTCCTGGCTCGGTCAGCGGGGAGCGTACATGCGCGTCCCAGTTCTCTCCCGGATATATCTTCTTGATGCGATAAATTCCGTTCGCCGCATCCACTTCGTAGTCCGCACCTAACTGGCCAACATTCACCGGGTGTAAGTCGGGATAGTCTCCACCGCCTACATACGTATGTGAATTTGATAACTCCCCAATCATCTCCGCCAAAATATAGGTGAGCGAGTAACGATCGGCAACATAAGGCAATAACTGCGCGTACTTATTCCTGACCTTCGGCCAATCGACTCCATTCATCGAAGCCTCAAAGAAGTAATCGCGCTCCTGCCGCCATACCTCGTTATAGATCTCCTTCCACTCTTGCGGCGGATCGACCTCCGCCCGCATCCCATCCAACTTGAGCGCGCCATCACCCACCTTATGCGGCGAATCCGGAGGTTTGGCATCGACAATCCCACTCGGACCATCGCCCTCCGCCCGGTACAGTAGCTTCGATCCGTCGCTAGAAAGCGCAAAACGATCGGCGCCCTCCAGCAGCACTTTATCCTTATGCTCCTTCAAATCGTAAACATGAATCGCCGGATTTTCCCCGGCAAGCGGCCCTGACAGTCCTCGAATCGGCGATGTCGAGTAGTAGATCCCATCCTTCGAAGCGTCGAAACTTCCAATCCGTGCCGGTGGAACCGCGAGCGCCACGATCCGATTCTCAATGCCCTCGAGATCGATCCGGAACACCTTCGGAGGTTCTTTGGTCTCCGTTTGTACTGTCTTCTCCTCGGTCGTCGCTTCCCTTTGCTTCTTCTTGTCGGGAGGTTGCTTCGCGTTTTTCTTATTCGATTCAGGCACCGGCACGGTCGCCGCCGGTTCTTCACTCTTCACGTTCACTTCATCACTCAACGCCGGAAATGGCGAAGGTTCGTCCCTTGTCAATGTAACTACATACACGCGAGTCGTCTTCGGATTGGCAAACTCAACATCTATGTTGCCCAACACTTCGTTATAATCCCGGTCGGAAAGGAAATATAAGTAGCGCCTGTCAGGGTCAAACACCGCCGCATAACTATTTTCCAGCGTAGAAGTTATAGGAACTATCTTATGGTCGACCAAACTGTACAGATAGACCACTGCAAATCCGGTATCCAGATTCTTGTCATAAGCCAGCCACTTGCTATCCGGAGACCAGTTATAATTCTGTATCTCGAAAAACTTGGCGCTATCCACCAGCACCGGCTTCTTTTCTTTGATATCGGCATACCAAAGTTTCAAGGTCTGGTCAGCCCATGCAATCTTTGAACTATCGGGAGACCAAGCCGGCGTAAACATGAATCCCTTGTGCCCGCTCGTGATTTGCTCCTCCGGCCCCAACCCATCCTGCGGGGTGATATAAATCTCATCCTCGCCCGTCTTGTCCGAAACGTATGCGATCCACTGCCCATTCGGCGACCACGCCACTTTCTGCTCGCGAACGCCTGGCGAATTTGTCAGATTACGGATGCTTCCTTCCTTTGCCGGAACCGTAAACACCTCGCCCCGTGCCGCAAATACAGCGCGTTTTCCATCCGGCGCAATATTGAAGTCCGTGATATGCCCGCTGGCGTTCGTCCAGTGCTTCATCGCCTGATCGCGTTCGCCATTGACATAAATCGTCAACTTCTTAGGCTGCTGCGTTTGCAGATCAAAGGTATAAAGATAGCCGCCGTTTTCAAAAATGATCGCGTCCGGCCCCATGCTTGGCCACATTACATCAAAGTCGTCGAACTTAGTAAGTTGCTCGACCTGCTTACTCCCCAAGTCATAACTGTAAAGATTGAGCTTATGCTCCGCCCCGCGATCAGACGTAAAATAAATCGTGTTTCCCTTCCACATGGGAAACGTATCTGTATACTCCGTGTGCGGAACAACCCCATCGACAACATTATTCTTAACGTCGTAAATCGTAATATCCTGCGCCATTCCTCCCGTATACCGCTTCCACTGGCGGAAATTCCGGAAGATTCGGTTGTACGCGATCTTCGTGCCGTCGGTCGAAAACGACAGCAAGCCACCCTCCTCCATCGGCATCGGCTGAGGCAACCCGCCTTCGATGCTCACCATGGTCGGCCGCTTCGCCCATCCATTCTCCGCATATCGCCGCGACAGAAAAATGACGCTCTTACTATCCAGCGTCCAACCAATCACTTCGTTCAGCACGCCCATGCGATCGCTGAGCGGTTGCGCCGCGCCCTGATAGTAAGTCAGCTGCTTCGGCTGACCGCCGTCCGCGGGCATCACATAGACGTTGAAGTTGCCATCATATTGCCCCGTGAAGGCGAGCCATTTTCCGTCGGGCGAGAATTTCGGAAACAACTCGCGTCCAGGATGGGAAGTGATACGCCGCGCCGTGCCCCCCGCGCTCGACGCGAGCCAAAGATCGCCGCCGTACATGAATGCAATTTTGTCTTTATATATGTCCGGAAAGCGCAGCAGTCGCCCTTCCTGCGCTTCCTGCGCCGCCATCATGCAAGCGCATCCGATAACAAAACCGACCATCGCAAGCACACAAAGCCGTCGTCTAAAATTCATTCGAATCCTCACAAGGAGATTGTTTTGCGGGAGTAAGTGGCGGGAGAAAAGCATTTTTGACAAGCGGGATTGTATCAGCTTCGCCCCCGCGCTTCTAACATTTCATCGAGTTATCTTTCACCGAGCCGGCGAGTCCGCGTAAGATCGCACCGCTTCCTGGCAAGTTCCCGCCGCGGTCAACACTTTGTCAAACGCTGTATCTGTTCGAAGCTTGCTGAGTAAAGGATCGGCCAACAGATTCTCGTGCGCGCAATAATTCTGCTCGACCGCGCTCTGCAACAAATGCAGCGCCGCCTGCTTCTTGCCGCAGTAGGCGAAAAGCGAACCCTGGTAATACCACGTTTCGGGATCGGGCTCCGCCGGCAAACTGGTTTCCGCTTCCTGGGCCAACCGATCCAGCTCACTCGCCGGCCGTAAGCCGAGACAAGCCTCCAGCAGATCGCGATGATAGCGCGGCGTCGTCGGCATGCGCTTCACCGTCTCGCGCGCCTCCTGCGCCTTGCCTTCGCGCAAGAGAAGCGATGGGGTCACGTACGCCGCCCATTCCGAACCCGCGTCCAAGCGCACGAAATCTCGCGCCCGCTCTGTCTTTCCCAACTCCATGAACGCCCACGCGCACGAACGAAACGCGTAGTTACCCGGGTCGAGCGCCAACGCAGTGTTGCACTCATCGGTCGCTTGCCCCAGCATCCCTGCATAACGATAAACAAAGCTCATCGTAAAGTGAGCCTGCGCGCTCTCGGGACGGAGTTTGACCAAAGCCTCCGCCGACTGGTATGCCTTGCCCAGTTCGCCCCGTTCCACATGATTCGTAATCAGCTGTCCCGCCGCAAACACGCGATTCGGATCCAGTTCGATGGCGCGTTCATAAGCTTTGTTGGAGCGCTGGAACATGGGCTCGCCGCCATCCGAATAATCCGCGTCATAGTAACAACGCAAACCAAGCTGCTCCCATGCCGGCGCATATGTCGGATCCACTTCCACGACATGCTCGAGCACCGCAATCGCATCCTTATTGGGTCCCGGATCGTGGGGCAATGCTAGGCTGTGCAGATAGAGGTCGTAGGCCTCGGCATTTTTCGGACGCGTTCCCGTATCGAGAAATC
>Ga0209008_1000114_pt1 | contig 39940 bp, 40 predicted proteins | sample JacPin_JW_Ref_O3_FD_187963 | JGI IMG/M metagenome (GOLD analysis project Ga0209008, IMG submission 187963) | Forest soil microbial communities from Algoma, Ontario, Canada - Jack Pine, Ontario site 1_JW_Ref_O3 (SPAdes) (version 2) | ecosystem: Environmental > Terrestrial > Soil > Boreal... | reverse complement strand
AGTGCCGCAGCTTGCGACCACGTTTGAGATTCCCGCGCGCGCGACGGCAATTGCATCCATGTAGCCTTCGACGAGAATGCCAAAATCGCTCTTGCGGAGTTCCTGTTTTGCGCGGTCCAGGTGGTAGAGCACGCTGCTTTTGGTATAGATGGGGGTCTCGGGCGAATTCAGGTACTTGGGCATGTCGTCGCCCATCGCGCGGGCTCCAAACGCGATGACTTTTCCCGCGTCGTTTGCAATCGGGAACATGATCCGGCGGCGAAAGCGATCGTAAAAGCGCCCGCTGGTATCCCGCGAAAACAGGCCCGAGGCTTCCAGCAGCCTGTCCTGGTATTTCGATTTCAACTGTTGCAGCAGCGCGTCCCCCGATGACGGTGCCCATCCCAAGCCAAAGTAGGTAATGGCCTCGCGATTCAAACCGCGATCTTCCAGATAGCCCATGGCGATCTTGCTTTCGTGACCCCCATGAAGCTGCTGGGCAAAAAAGATCGCAGCCTTGCGATGCATCTCGACCAGCGCGCTGCGCTGTTGATTTTCGCGGTACTCCTGGGGTGAGCGCTCGCGCGGTCTGGGTACCGGAATGCCGCATTTTTCTGCGACGATCCGTATCGCCTCAGGAAACGGGCACTTGTCCATCTCCTGCACGAATTTGAAGACGTCTCCGCCGGCGCCGCAGCCGAAACAGTGATAGATTTGCCGCACCGGATGAACGGCGAATGATGGAGTCTTTTCCGGGTGAAACGGGCACAACCCTGTGAAATTCTGGCCCGTCTTCTTCAGACGAACGTATTCGCCGACCACGCGGACGATGTCCGCCTGCTGCTTCACCGTCTCTGCGAATGATCCCGCTTCAGCCATACCGCCCTTCTCTTAACACCATACGATCACGAATTCAATTCGGCCACTGTTATCGCCGTGCCGCCGCGATCTTCTGCCTCGTGACGGACCTTGTTCACCAGCGGATGCGTCGAGAGAAATTCCGCGAGCCCTCGGCGCAGGGCGCCGGTTCCGTGCCCATGAACGATGCGCACGCTGGGCCGGCCGGCAATCGCCGCTTCATCAATAAACTTATCGACTCGCCTGGTTGCCTCCTCGACCGTGCATCCGATCACGTTGATCTCCTCACCGGGAGGCTCATCACTTGGCTGGGTACGAACGGTGATCCCGCGCGGATGTGGGGGCGCCGCCGAATTCTGTTTCGCCTCAGTCGCCTCGGCCTCGATACCCAAGATATCGGCAATCGGGACCTTCATCCGCAGCGGTCCAGCCTCGACTTCGGCGACCCGGCCGTCGTGGCGCCGAAACACGACGGCCTGTTTGAATCCCCTCACGCGGATACGCATTCCGGCAACGAGTTGCTCGGGCGGCACGCCTGTTGCAGCCACTTCTGCGCCCACGCCCAGGTCCTGCTGCGAGCTTGCGAGCGCATCCACCACCGCGGCATCGACTTCCGCGCGGGCGTCCGAGCCGAGCTTGGCTATGCGGCGTCCGGATTGCTTTTCAAGTTGCGCCCGGAGCGAGCGGTCCTGGATGTCGGTGGTAAGCCGAGCGACCTCGCTCTCCAGCCGCTTCTCGGCGGCGTGAAAACCCTGTTCCAGCTCGGCGATGCGCTTTTTCTGCCGTTCGATCCATTCGGTCTGCAACTCGCGGCGCGCTGCCTCGAGCTGGGCCAACTCCTTGCGGCCCTCGCGGGTGACCTCTTCCATTTCGTCGCGGGTGCGGTGCAGATAGGCGATCAAGTCGCGCGCCTCCCGGGCTTCGGGCGACAGGCTCTGTTCGGCATGATCCACCACCCGCGCAGGCATTCCCAGCCGCCGCGCAATTTCTATGCCGCTCGAGGTTCCCGGCACTCCAAACAGCAGCCGGTAGGTCGGCCGCAGATTCACCTGGTCGAACTCCATAGCGGCGTTGACGATGCCCGGCGTGGTTGACGCATACGCCTTCAGGCGGTCGTGGTGTGTAGTCGCCAGTGTCAGCGCGCGCCTCATGCGAAACTCCTCGAGCAGGGCAACAGCGAGCGCGGCACCCTCTTCGGGCGCCGTGCCCGTACCCATTTCATCGACGAGAATCAGTGAGCGTTCCGTCGCAACCTCCAGCATCGACTTCAGATTCAGCATGTGCGCCGAAAAGGTCGAAAGGTCTGCGGCGATGGACTGCTCGTCCCCGATATCGGCCAGGACGCGATCGAAGACCGGCAACCTGGCGCGCTCGGCTGCGACCGGAATCCCCGATTGCGCCGAAAGGGCCGCGAGCCCCACGGTTTTCAGAGAAACCGTCTTGCCGCCGGTGTTCGGCCCGCTGACGACCATCACCGTCTGGTCGCCGCCGAGCGCAAGCCCCATGGGTACGGCCTTGCGCCCTTGCGGCCGGAGCGTAGCTTCGAGCACCGGATTGCGCGCCGTATCCAGTTGCAGTGAATTCCCCGCAGCGAACTCGGGCATGACGCAATCGAATTCCCGGGCGAACCGGGCGCGAGCAAAAACGGAATCCAGGTGAGCGATGGACGCAGCGGCAGCTTCCAGCCGTTCGCGCTCCGCGACGACTCGGCCGGTGAGCTCTTCAAGGATCCGCGCGATTTCCCCGATTTCGTCCTCGCCCAGTTGTACCAGGCGATTATTCAAATCAATCGCCTCAAGCGGCTCAACAAATACGGTTTGTCCCGTGGCGCTCGCAGCATGGACGACGCCCGGCACGCCGCGGCGGTCGCCTGCACGCACCGGAATTACGTAGCGATCGTTCCGCAGCGTGACGTAATCCTCCCCCGCCGGTTCCCCGCGTGCGCGCAGGATTTTTTCCAGTGAATGCTGAATTGTTGCGCGCGCCTGTATCTTGCTTGCCCGGATGCGTTTCAGTTGCGGTGATGCATCATCGCTGATTTCGCCATTGGGCAGCACTACGCGACGAAGGGCAGCAAGGAGCGGACGAAAATCAGGGAGGCGACCGGCGCACTCCGACAGCCGAGGGTACTTCGAGGCCTCGCCCTTGAATGTCTGCTCGACGGCGCCTGCGTTCTCGGCAAGTGACGCGACTTCGAGAAGTTCCGGGGCCCCGAGCACCGACCCGGGTACTTCGGTCTGCGCGAGCCACCTGACCGGATCGGCAAGCGAGCCGAATCCAAGATCTGAACCCGCGCGCAGGTATTGCACGGCCTCACCGATCAGTTCGAATTCCGCTTCGAGCGCCGCGGTGTCCTGCCGCGGCGCGAGAGCCTGAATCGCGCGCCGGCCGGGCAGGCAGGTCGTCGATCGGCTGACGATTTCCTTCAGCGTGTCGAATTCAAGAAGCTGTTCTGCGGAGTGAGACACAGATACCTCGTGGTCGAATTCGCGGCGACGTTTCCAGCCTGGAGCGACGGCGAGACAGGAGCGTGGTCGCTTCGCCCCTCAGGATGACGGTGCTATTGGCGGGATCAATTGTAGCCCGGTTGGCTGTGGGAAATCAGGGGGCTATGGCTGCGCGCGAAAGTATTCGGCCAGATAGCCGGCGGCATCGGCCGCAGAAGACGCTCGGTGGACCATTTCCTTGCCGCGTTCGCCGAGGCGGGTACGCTGCCCTGGCTCGGCTTCCTGCACGCAATCGATCACTGGCTTCCAGAAATCTCCAAGCACGACCAGCGGCCGGTTGCTCATTGCGCCCTTGTTCAGCATTTCCCAGACGACCGCGAGTTCAACCAAAGTTCCCGTGCCGCCGGGACAGGCGACGTAGGCGCGCCCGCGCCTGATCAGTTCGAAAAGCCGGGCCCGCCAGGTCTTCATGCGCACCTCCTGGTCGACCCAGCGGTTCGCGCGGCTCTTGAAGGATTGCGCCGTGACCCCGAGCGTTCGCCCACCGGCTTGTTTTGCGCCGCGCGAGACGGCTTCCATCGTGCCGCCATATCCGCCGCTGCACACCACCAGTCCCTTTTGGGCGAGCGCGACTCCGAGCTCATGCGCCTGGCGGTAGTGCTGGTCGCTTTCGCGTGGCTGCGAACCGCCAAACACGGTGACGATCGCCGCCTGCCTTTTCATCGCTTCTTGGCGCCGGGCGAGGTTCCCAGCGTCTCGACCAGGGCGGTCGCAATCGCGTCAACCGGAGCGGTGGTCGCGACCCCATGCTGCGGATTATTGTTGTAGAAAATCGCGAACACCAGGGATTCATGCCCGAGCGTCGTGGCATAGCCGGAAAGGGCGCGGACGTGTTCGATCTCGCCCGTTTTGGCCTCAATCGACCCGGCCGCAGGCGTGCCGGTCATCCGTCCCTCAAGCGTGCCGTCCACGCCAGCCACTGGCAGTGTGGAAAGAAAATCCCCGCCCCAGGGCTGGTGCGCCGCGTAATACAGCAGCGTGACGACGGCACGCGGCGTCACCAGGTCGTCGCGCGCAAGTCCGGAACCGTCGGAAAGCAGAATGTCGCCGTCGGGAACCCCGGCGGTCTTCAGAAATTCGCGCTCGGCCTTCAGCCCCGCGGCTGTGGAGCCCACGCCCAGTTCCTCGTGCCCCACGGCGCGCAGCAGCAGCTCCGCATGCAGGTTGTGGCTCATCTTGTTCGTCAAGCGGATGCTTTCAAGCAGCGGCTCGGAAATGTGCTCGGCGAGGGTAACGCCGTTGGGTTGGGGCAACGGCGGCGCACCGTCGGGAATGATCGGTTCGCCCGCGACATTGGAAAAAGGAGGCGGAGCGTGTTGCGCGCGAGTCGAGCCTGTGACGAGCACGCCGCGCGCTTCAAGGAGCTGCTTCAAGGCCAGCGCCGCGGTTTCGGCCGGTGCGGTCATGGCGATTTCAAGTCTCGTGGGGGTGCGTCCCTCGGCGATCGTGCCGCGCAACAGAATGAACTGTATTCCCGGCTGGCGCACAACCGCAAAATCCGATGGTGTACCGGGAGGGCCGGTCGAGATTTCTTCACGAAATGTGCCAAGCGCAGCTGCCGGCTCCGTTTGTATTACGGCTGGATCGCCGACGCTTGCGCCCGGGCCGATCACGACCGAAATCGTGTTGTCGTTGAATGCGATCGCACCGACCGGCGCGCCGAAGGCGAAGAACAAATCACCCGAGCTCCAGCCCGTCGGGTAGGGATCGTAAGGAAAATAACTGTCGTCGGCGACGATATCGCCGTCCACTTCCCGCAGCCCTTTGGCGACGGCCTGGTCGGCCAGTTCCGCAAGGACCCTTTCGACCGGCCCAACGTGGTCGCCCCGGCCGACGTAAGGGAGGCGGCGATTCGACAGGTCGGGGTCTCCGCGCCCGACGAACACAAGATCGCCCGCCAGGCGGCCATCATTGCCAATGGCGGTTTTCGATTCAAGCGTGGTGTGAAATCGGTAGTCGGCCCCGAGTGTGGCGAGAGCTAGAGCGGTCGTGACAATCTTCGCATTCGATGCCGGCGTGAAAAAATGATCGCCATTGAGTTCGAAGACAGAGTCGCCGGTATCGCGGTCGGCGACCTCAATTCCCCAATTGAGTCTGCTAGCAGTCGCCTGTCCCAGTACGGCATTTAGGCGGGCGCGAAATCGAGCAACATCCGGGCGAGGCTTGGGATGTTCGGCCGCGCGGTTCTGGGGCGTTTTCGAAACGCCCTGTGCCGTTGCGGGAGCAGCGACCGAAACGGCGGCAATCCAGACTGCCGCCCCGGCCCCACAGAGGCGGCGCCGGAACGAGGTATATGGAAGACGGGCAATTCGGTTCATTTCGGGCGCGGCCCAGGTTAACGCGCCCAATTATATGGCAACCGCCAGCGGGACGCCGCTTCCTTTCGCAGGCAGACGCTGGGGTTGCACTGCGCTACCCGAAACACTTATCATGGACCCCGACCTACTGGAGGGCGCACTGTCATGACAAGAAAAATGATCTCGTTGATGCTAGCTACGGTCCTATTCGGCCTGGTATTCCTGTGCAGTCCGGTCCGAGCCGACGACAAGGAGAAGGACGAGGATCGCCTTCAGAATGCCGGGCAGGTCCTTAAGGAAATCCTGAATATCCCGGACGACATCCCGCAGAACCTGATTGACAAGGCTGACTGCGTCATCGTGATCCCCACAGTGATCAAGGCGGCGTTTATCGTCGGCGGCAGCTACGGCCGCGGCGCCATGACCTGCCGCAGCGGCGACAACTTTGAGGGTCCCTGGGGCGCACCGACGATGATGGCGCTTGAAGGCGGCAGCTTCGGATTCCAGATCGGCGCGCAAGCGACCGATTTCGTATTGCTGGTGATGAATCGGGAAGGGGCGGGTTCCATTCTCAGCAGTAAGGTAAAACTGGGAGCGGATGCTTCTGCTGCTGCCGGGCCCATGGGCCGAGATGCAGAAGCGGACACTGACGTAGCCATGCGCGCAGAAGTTCTCACCTATTCCAGGGCGCGCGGGCTGTTCGCCGGCATCTCGCTGGAAGGCTCGACCCTGCGTCCCGATGACGACGCCAACGAACGGATCTACGGCCAGAAACTTCCGTCGAAAGAGATCGCGCTGCACGGTGCGGTCCCAGTCCCACCGGCGGCCAGAACTTTGACCGCCACGCTGAACCAGCACAGCCCCAAGAATCTGTCCAAGTAATTCAACTCTCTGCGCCGGACGGGCAACCCTCCGGCGCAGCAAATCCTGCCCCTTGGCTCTTTGGTCGGCGGAGCCGTGACTCGATTGACCTTCACCCAAATATGACTTATAGTCGTATTCGGGTATCGGTCAGATCGGGAGTTCCCCCATGGCATCCTCCACAGCTGCGACGCGCCGTGCCGTGCTGCCGCAGACCGGCCGCCGCGAACGCCACCGCACCGAAATCCGAGAGCGCCTTTTTCGTTCCGCGCTTCGCCTGTTTGCCGAACGCGGGTTCATGGAAACCACCGTCGAGGACATTACCGAAGCGGCTGACGTCGGCAAGGGCACCTTCTTCAATTATTTCCGGACCAAAGAACACGTCCTGGCCACGTTCGGCGCCGAACGCCTCGCGTCGTTCGAACGGGCGCTCGAGCGAGCAAAGGACGGCCCCGTGTTGCCGGTGCTGCGAGAACTGACCTCGGACCTCGCCGGCCCCTACACCGAGAACTCTGCCCTGTTGCGCGCGATTTACGCAGCGCATGCGTCGTGCGCTTCGGTCCGCGCCGAACTCCATAAAAGGCTCCAGACCGGCCGGCGCCTACTGGCCGAGATTTTCGCGATCGCGCAGCAGCGCGGCGAGGTGCGGCGGGATATTCCGGCAACCGAACTGGCTCGTCTCACCCAGGTTGTGCTCTTGGGAATCACGCTAGCCTGGGCGCTGCACCCGGACTCCTCGCTTGGCGGCACCTCGCAGCAGGCCTGGGACCTGTTCTTGCCGGGCCTTGTGGCCGATACGAAACCGAAGAGCCCGAAGAATCGCCGGAGCGCTCGAGCGTGAGGCGCCGTGAGCACACCCCAGCGCTTTCAGGCGGAGTCGCTGCGTCTTTTCCGGCTATTGGCTCATCCAAACTGGAACGGCCCGGCAAAGGAGGAACATTGACACTCCGACTGGCGATTGGTTTGTTTTTCATCGCCGCCCTGTTGCCGCTTGTGACCGGATCCGCGCGCGCGCAGACAGCGCCGTCCGGTGCACCGGGTGCACCAGGCGAGGTCTCGTCTCCGCCCAACGCGGCGGCGTCGCAGGGTTCGTTTTCTGGCAGCGTGCCGACGAAACCGGAGCCTGGCGTCATACAACTTTCACTCGCGAGCGCTCTCGCCCGCGGCCTGAAGCAGAACCTGGGAGTGATGCTGTCAACCGAAGATATCCGTGCGGCCCGCGGCGCGCGCTGGAAAACGTTGAGTTCGCTGCTTCCGAACGTGACCACGTCCTCCTATGCCGACGGATCTCAAGTGGACCTTGCCGAGTTTGGCTTCACATTTAAGAGTCCCAGCTTCAATATTCCTTCCGTTGTCGGTCCTTTCGGCTATTTCGACAGCCGCGCCTATCTGACGCAATCGGTTTTTGACTGGAAGGCAATCAACAACGCGCACGCGTCCTCGGAAGACGTGAAATCCTTTCAGGCAAAGTACAAGGACGCGCGCGACCTCGTCGTACTCTCGGTGGGATACACCTATCTGCAGGCGGTCGCGGACGAGGCCCGGGTAGAAACCGCCGATGCCCAGGTGAAAACGGCCCAGGCCCTGTACGATCAGGCCTCCGATCAGGTCACGGCCGGCACATCGCCCGCAATTGACGGTCTGCGGGCGGAGGTGGAACTCAAAACGCGGCAGCAACAGTTGATCCAGTCCAAGAATGATTTCGCGATCGAGAAGCTGACCCTTGCACGCGTAATTGGGCTGGCCCCCGGGCAGCAATTCGAGCTCGCCGACAAATCCCCGTACGAGCCGTTCGGAGCGATGACGGTCGAGGAGGCGCTCAAGCGTGCCTACCAATCTCGTTCCGATTTCCAGGCCGCTCTTGCGAACGTCCGCTCGGCGGAATACTCACGCAAGTCTGCCGCCGCCGGTTACCTGCCTTCGTTTTCGGTCAGCGCTGACTACGGTCTGGCTGGAACGCTCCCCAACATCGCAACGCACGGCGTGTTTGATGCCCGCGGCACTCTGACTATTCCGATCTTTCAAGGCGGCCACGTACATGGCGATATCCTCGAGGCCGACGCGCGCCTGGAACAGAGCCGGGACGAACTCGAGAGCCTGCGCGCACAAATCGACACCGACGTTCGCACTGCGCTGCTGAACATCGAATCCGGCGAAGAGCAGGTCGCAGTCGCTCGAAGCAACATCGATCTCGCCGAGCAGACTCTGGCGCAGTCCCGCGACCGGTTCCGAGCCGGCGTCACCGATACCGTGGAAGTCGTGCAGGCGCAGGAGGCCGTAGCCAGCGCGCATGAGAATTACATTTCCAGTCTGTACCAGGACAATTACGCCAAGATTTCGCTAGCCCGCGCACTGGGTCTGGCCGAAGAGGGCGTGAAAGAGTATTTCAAAGGAAACTAAGACATGGCACAGAACACCGAAGTTGACGCCAGGCCTACCGCGCCTGCGGAAAACACCTCGACCCCGGCGACAGCCCCGGCCCAGCCGCCTGCCGGAGCCCGGGCGTCGGACTACCTGCGCGAGCGCCCGCGCACGCGGTTGTTCCTGATTTTCGCGGTGCTGGCGGTTCTGGTGGTTGTCTTCTTCGCCTGGCGATATTTTTCGAGCTACGAATCAACCGACGACGCCGAGGTTGACGGCCACGTGATGCCGATCAGCGCTCGCATCTCCGGCTACGTCGCCAAGGTCAATGTGGATGACAACCAGGACGTCCATGCCGGCGACGTTTTGGTTGAGATTGATCCGCGCGACTACCAGGTCGCGGTGGACCAGGCTCGCGCAAACGTCGCCGACGCCCAGGCGACCGCACAGTCGCTGACGATCAACGTTCCGGTCACCTCGGTCAGCACTTCAAGCGACGTCTCATCGTCGGAAGCCGGCATCGCCAATGCCGAGGCCGGGATTTCGGCCGCGCAGCAACAATTCGACGCGGCCCAGGCTCAGCTGGTGCAGGCGCAGGCCAATGACGTGAAGGCCCAGAACGATCTGGTGCGTTACAAACAGCTGGTCGACAAGAAGGAGATTTCCGAGCAGCAGTACGACCAGGCCGTGGCGGCTGCTGCGGCAAATGACGCAGGAGTGGCGGCAGCGAAGGCTTCGGCCTCAGCCGCGGCGCAACAGGTGACACAAGCCCGCAGCCGTCTGGCAACCGCCGAGGCGACCCTGCGATCGTCTCAAACCGGACCCAGTCAGGTGAAATCCATGCAGGCCCGCGCCAATTCGGCCGACGCCATCGCACAAGCGAAACAGGCCGCGCTCGAGCAGGCCGAGCTGAATCTCCAGTACACGCGGATCATGGCCCCGACAACGGGCGTAGTCATGAAGAACGTCGAAGTCGGAATGAACGTCCAGCCGGGTCAGCAGCTCGCGACCTTGATTCCTCTGGACGACGTCTGGATCACCGCGGATTTCAAGGAAACGCAGCTGAAAAACATGCGCCCCGGCCAGCGCGCCGAAATCAAGGCGGATTCAAACGGCCGGGTCTATAAGGCGCACGTCGACAGCATCTCGGGATCAAGCGGTGCGCGCCTCAGCTTGCTGCCGCCGGAAAACGCGACGGGAAACTACGTGAAGGTGGTGCAGCGGGTTCCCGTCAAGATCGTCCTTGACCCGGGACAGAATTCCGACCACTCCCTGCGCATCGGAATGTCGGTTGAGCCCAAAGTCTTCCTGAAGTAGGCCCAGGCGAGCCCGGGTCGGCAAAGCATTCTCGCAGCGGAACAGTCCTAGGCCTTCGGCCGGATCCAAACCCCATGGCAGATACCCCTGAGAGCAGCGGCCCAGGCGGGACGGCCCCCCCTACAGGCACAGCGGCGGCATCGGCTGCCGTGTGGGTGCCGCAGTTCAACCCCTGGCTGATAGCCGTAGTGGTCGCGATGGCGGCCTTCATGGAAGTCCTCGATACCAGCATCGCCAATGTCGCACTTCCCTACATGGCGGGCAGTCTGGGAGCGAGCAACGATCAGAGCACCTGGGTGCTGACTTCCTATCTGGTATCAAACGCGATCGTGCTGCCGATTAGCGGATGGATTGCCGGCGCAATTGGCCGCAAACGCTTCTTCATGATTTGCCTGGTAATTTTCACGTTGAGCTCCCTTTTGTGCGGGATTGCACCGAGCCTCGGCACGATTATTTTCTTCCGGATCCTGCAAGGCGCGGGTGGCGGCGGACTCCAGCCCATGGCCCAGGCGATCCTGGCAGATACGTTTCCCCCCGAGAAGCGCGGTCTGGCCTTCGCGCTCTACGGCGTCACCGCGATCATCGCGCCGACGATCGGGCCGACCCTGGGCGGCTGGATCACGGTGAACTACACGTGGCGCTGGATCTTCTTTATCAACCTGCCGGTCGGCATCCTGGCTCTGTTCCTGATCGCTCGCCTGGTGGAAGACCCTCCGTGGGTCAAGCGCAGCTCGGCTACGCGATTCAAGTTTGACTATGTGGGCATCTCGCTGCTGACATTGGGCGTCGGTGCCCTGCAGGTGATGCTGGACAAAGGCCAGGAGGACGACTGGTTCGGCTCCCATTTCATAACTATGCTCGCCATCCTTGCGGCCGTCGGACTGGTATCGTTTGTGGTCTGGGAATGGTTTTCCAAGCACCCGATCGTCGAGGTCCAGCTTTTCAGGAATCTGAACTTCCTGGCCGCCAACGGCATGATGTTCGTGTTGGGGATTCTGCTGTTCTCAAGTCTGGTGATGATGCCGCTGTTCCTGCAGTCCCTGATGGGTTACACGGCGGAGTCGGCCGGGTGGGTGCTTTCCGGGGGAGGCCTGCTGCTGCTGTTTCTGATGCCTGTCGTCGGGATCCTGTCTGCCAAGGTGCAGGCCCGATATCTGGTTGCGTTTGGATGGCTGACGCTCTCGATCGGGATGTACATTTCCAGCCGCCAACTCGACCTTCAGGTGAGCTTTCTGAGCGCGAGCATGCTGCGTCTGGCTCAGGTGTTCGGACTCGCCTTCCTGTTCGTGCCCATCAATTTGGCTTCCTACATCGGAATGCCGGCGGAGAAGAGCAGCAGCGTTGCCGGTCTAGTGAATTTCATGCGCAACATCGGCAGCAGCGTGGGAACTTCGATGGTCACGACGCTGATCGAGCGCCGTTCTCAGGTCCATCAGGTGTTCCTGGCCTCCGATGTAAGCCCGGGCCGGCCGGGCCTTGCATCGGAAGTCATGGGCTTGACGGCCCACTTGACCGCGTCGGGCATGAGTGCGGCGAAGGCGGCGGCGCAAGCAAACGCAATTGTGTTTCGGGACGTGATTGCCCAGGCGACGACGCTTGCCTACGTCGACACCTTCATGGTTCTGACCGGTGCCGCCGCGATCATGTTTGTACTTTCTTTCGGATTGAAGAAGAACGAGCCCGGCAGGCGCCGGGTAGTGGTGGAGTAGCCCCGGCATGACCGATGTGATAGCCTCTGACCTTCCGCACGGGTCTGGTCCAGACCTGACTGGCAGCAGAGGAAGAGCCCATGATCCGAGTGCTAACCATCGAGCGCGAATACGGCAGCGGCGGCGGGGAAATCGCCCGTGCCGTCGCAGAGCGCCTGGGCTGGAAGCTGTGGGACCAGGCATTGACCAACGAAATCGCCCGGCTGATGGAATGTGATTGCCGTGTAGTTGAGGAACGCGAGGAGAAGCGGGACCCTCTGTTCCACCGGCTGATGATGGCGTTCATGCGGGGCAGCCACGAAGGGAGCTTGAACGCTCCGCGGCTGAAGATCGCTGACGCCGAGTGCATCCGGGAGGTCGCCGAGGGTGTCGTGAAGTCGGCTGCCGAGCGCGGCCAGTGCGTCATCGTGGGCCGCGGCTCCGCCTTCTACCTTCAAAACCGCAGCGACACCTTTCATGTCTTTATCTGCGCCCCGTTTAACGAAAAAGTGCTGCGGCTGCGTGCCGGCGGCAAAAGCGAACGGGACGCGGTTCAACTGGCAGAGACCGTGGATCGCGACCGCGCCGCGTTTATCAAGCAATATTTCGGTGTCGAATGGTTCGATCGACACCGCTTCCACCTGATGCTGAATTCCACGATCGGCGAATCGGCGGCGGTTGAAACGATTCTGAACAGCATCGCGCTATTTGAAAAACAGAAGCTCTCCCCGGGAACTTCCGTTCAGCAACCAGTCGCATCTGGATCGGCGCGGGGAAATTAACTGCGACGGCTTGAACCAACTTTCCCCCAGCGCCTTGTCTCTACTACGCCTTCCCTGAGTCTGTTTGCCTGCAATCTAGCGGAACCAATTCCTGGTAAGGAGCCCGGATGAGTTGTGCCATTTGCGAAAGGCGGCCACCAAAGCGCTTCTGTCCGGCCAAGGGCGAGAAAATCTGCGCCATCTGCTGCGGCCGCGAACGCGAAGTTACGATTGATTGTCCGTCGGACTGCCCGCATCTGGTAGCCGCGCACCGCTGGGAAGCGGAGCATCGAAAACCTCTCACCGCCGAACAATATCCCTATGCTGATATTTCGGTCCGGGAGGATTTCGTATACGAGCGCTGGCCGGTGATCACCGGCCTTGCGGCCACGATTCTGGATTTCCAAACCCGGCACAAGGACCTGAATGATGGCGCGGTCTGCTCCGCAATCGAGGCGTTGGCGGAAACCCTCCGCACCCTGGGAACCGGAATCTACTACGAACGGCCACCGGATGCTCCACTCGCGCGCGCCCTGTACGGCAGAATTGCGGAATTCCTGCAGGAATTCAGGAAGAGCGAAAGCGGAGGCACAGGAATCCCTCCCCTGAAGGACGCCGATGTCTTTCACCTGCTCGTCTTTCTCTTGCGCGTTGCCCGCCAAGAAACCAGCGGCCGTTCGCGTTCGCGCGCGTTTCTCGGTTTCCTTCAGGCGCGATTCCCGATGTCGCCTGGCGCCCAAAAGGACGCTCCACGCATCATCGTTCCGTGAGGACTGCTCGCGAGCTCAGGTTGCTTCGATCTTGAAATTCGGGTTTTCGATGACGCCGAGCGTGTTCCCGAACGGGTCGTGAACCGCTCCGATGAAAATTCCATCGCCGACATCATGCACATCCTCTTGGGCGGTCGCCCCGAGCGCGATCAGCCGCTTGTACGCGCTCTGAGCATCCTGGACGCCCCAGTAGGCTACGCCGGCCGGTTCCCGCGCGGACGCAGCCTTGGGGTCCGGAACCAGCCCCAGTTCAAATCCGCCAACCTTGAACCCAACATAAAAGGGTTGATCAAAATATGGCTGGGTACCCAGCACGCTCGTGTACCAGGCCTTGGCCTTGCCGAGATCTTTGACTTGGTATGCCGCGGTTCGAAGTCCGAGAAACATGAAGACCCCCTTTGGTGCCATGAATGGCAGCGCTACCCGCCGCGGAAGCGGGCGGGCGTCCAGCCGCAAATGCTGCCACACATAGCAGCCCAAAAACCAGCGTCCATGTGGACACGGTCTTCAGTTTCACTCCTCGCACCGGTTTTTCCTCGATCGGCGTTGGCGAACTCGTAGCTGCCGCCACCATCGTTTGCGGACGGCGGCGCGGACTCTTCCTTCTCGATTTCGCATTTGGCATTCCTGTTCTCCCTTATTTATTCCGGTGGTTTGCCCAGCTCCAGCTGCATTTGCGGCGACCGCCAGGAACGTGCCGCAGGGGTCTGTGGACGAGAACCCAGACCATACTTCCGCCGCAGCACGGCAACGCGCGCAGCCATCTTGGCGCGATACGCTTCCGGCGCATCCACGTTCTTGCCGTACCACTCGCGGTATCGAGTCACAAGCCTGGGAAATTTCTCTTCAAGGAAGCCGAGGAACGTCCTCCAGGAGTCCGGCATGAGGTAGAGGACCCTCGCGGCGAACCATTCCGCATTTGCATCGCGGGCCCCGCATGCCAGGGCATCGAGATCTGCTTCGCGGTCGGTCAGCCAGGGTAGGATCGGCATGGCCAGCACCCCGGCTGAGATTCCCTGTTCCCGCAACCTTCGTACGGCAGCCAGGCGCAGATCCGGCCGCGGGGCCCGCGGCTCAAGCAGGCGCGCCAGATGTGTTCGCAGTGTCGTGATGGTGAGGTTGACCGTCAGCGATGATCGTGCCGAAATGCGCTGCAGCAAATCGATATCACGCACCACCTGGTCCGACTTGGTCGTAATCGAGACGCTCAGCCCTTCGCGCTCCGCGATTTTCCCGAGGATCGCCCGCGTCGCGCCGAATTCACGCTCAGCCGGCTGGTAGGGGTCCGTCGCCGCGCCGATGGCAATGTGTTCGCCCCAGATTTCCTTGTGGTTCAGATCGCGCTCTGCAAGCGGGCCCGCATCCTTCTTCACGTAAATCTTTGACTCGAAATCTGACGTATCGAGTTCCATGTATCCGTGCGTGTAGCGCGCGTAGCAGTATTTGCAGCCGAACTCGCAGCCGCGATAGGGGTTCACCGTCCAGCGGAATGGCACCCGCTCGGAATGGCACTCATTCAGGATTGACTTTACCGGGAGTAGAAAATACTCCGTCCCGCGTTTGGTGTCGGCGCAAGGGGAAGATGCGGCGAGGCGCGCAATGCCAACCAGTTCCGTCGCGGGCTTCGTTCTCCGGTCAGGCACCGGAGGGGGCGCGGAAGCACCGCTTGGCGACTCACAGTTGCCGTGGCGAGCGGCTGGAGGGAATAAGGTGAGACTGGTTTGCTTCGAACCTGTCGGGCGACGCCTAAGCGTCCCGGGACTCGGTCGAAGGATGGGAGAAGTGGCCATTGGCTGCCTCGCCGCACAGGGGCACACTATATTCGCCTTTTATTCGCCTTGTCAAGACAATGGTTTCGCTTTTGTTTCGCCTGTTCAGGTGTACAAGCTCGGCCATGGAAATCCCGCCCATAAGGCCTGAGCTGAGCCTCGACCGGCCCCGCTATACTGGATGGGCCACCCCGTGGAGACCCAGCCGTGCCTGAAGTCGGAATCCTCATAGTCGACGACGACGTTGCCAGCCAGCGAGCGCTGAAAAACGTCCTCGATTCCGAGGGTTGGCGCGTCCGCATCGTTCCACTGGTCTCTGACGCTCTCACCGAACTGGCCACCGGAACGTGGAATCTCGTCATCGTAAACATTGCGCTCGCGGACGTTCGCGGGCCGCTGTTCGCCATTCTCAAGGAACTTGCCGAAGCAGAACCGATTGCACCACCCGCAGAAGGTGCGCTGCAGCCGAAGCTCATTCGTGCGCTCTTCCTGGTGCCGACGGCCATCGCCAAGGAAGTGCAGCCGATCCTGGAACGCGAAGGCCTTCCCTACTCTCTCAAGCCGTATCATCTGCACGATTTCCTTGAAAAGGTCAGTGAACTTCTGGTCGAGGCTGGCGCGATCGCCGAACCCATCCGGAGCATCGGCGGTTTCGGCGCGGGCAAGAAACGCCGACGCAATCCGCATTTTTCGCGTGACTCCCGCCGCGGAACGATGTTCGCTACGCGCGAGGACTACCAGATGACCGACGAAGAGATGTCGGAATACGAGCGTGAGGAAGAAGAAGGCCGGAAGAAGCGCGAAAAAGAGTTGCATGACATGAAAAATCAGGGCGGGCACAGCTGACGATTCACCAACCCAGGTGGCGATCCCGAGATCCTCGCGTCTAGCGCAGTATGTATCCTGGCAGAATATGCATGCGCTAATACGGTCGCTACCCGCGGACCTAGCCCGATTGAGGGTGCCACAATCGCACTTCGCTTGGATCCTTTGTCTCGGCAAGCAATTCCGCGATGGTCTTCTTAAGGACGGGATGCTTGACTCCGCCTGCGATTTCGGCAAGCGGAACCAGCACGAATTTCCGCTCCGCCATTCGCGGATGAGGAATTTCGATCTCCGGCTCCTGTGCGACGGTTGAGCCGAACAGCAGCACATCGATATCAATCGTCCGGGACTCCTTTGGGCCGGCTGAAACTGGCCGGCGCTTTCGCCCCAGCGACCGCTCGATGATCAGCAGCGTCTGCATCAACTGCCGGGGCTGCAGGTTCGTTTCGGCTTCGATCACGCCATTCAGAAACCAGCCTCCGCCCCGGACATCGACGGGTTCAGTCTCATACAGCGACGATTGCCGCGTCACACGCACCCCGCGCGCGGCGAGCGCCTTCACCGCTCGCGCGATATTCTGCGCCCGATCTCCCAGGTTCGACCCCAGTGACAGATAAACGGTGCTCATCGGTGATGGAGCATTCTAGCCCTTCGAGCCTCGACCACGATTGCCTTTCCTGGAGCAGCTCCGCATCGGCTTCACAGGCTCGAACGGTTGAGTCGAGTTCCGCGCGTTCAGGCTAGAATGCATCGTCGAGGAGGTGCTGATGCCGGATGCGAAAAAGCCGAAGTGGCTGCACGTGGACTTCGAGGAGATCGTACATTCTGTTCGGACGGCGATTGCCGCCGTGGCTTCCTTTCTGATTGCCCGCCTGTTCCGGTTGCCGGAAGCATACTGGGCCGCCATTGCGACTTTGATCGTGATGCAATCGACGCTTGGCGCGGCCTGGACCGTCTCGAAGGAACGCATGGCAGGAACTGCTCTCGGCGCCGCCACGGGAGCGCTGCTTGCGACCTATGCGGGGTCCAATTTCGCCGTATTTGGCGCTGGCCTGTTCGCGCTGGGAGTGCTCTGCGCCATTCTGCGCATCGACCGGTCCGCGTACCGATACGCCGGAATCACGCTCGTGATCGTCATACTTATTCCGCGCACGCATGCTCCCTGGATAGTCGCTCTGCATCGCTTCGTCGAGATTTCCGTGGGGATCGCGGTCGGCTTGATCCTCACTGCCTTGTGGCCGGAACCCCAGACAGAAGCTGCGTAGAAGGAAGGCATAAGGCCAGTGAATGCCTGGCCATCTCCAGTGCGGTGGCAGATGTGTGTGTTATCTTTCTGCTTCCTCACCAGATAAGCGCGCGATGCGGAGCTTTATTCGCTCAAGGAGCCCAACCGACGATGCCTGTTTGCATTGCACTGCTGCGTGGAGTGAATGTCGGCGGAAACGTACTCAAGATGGACCGTCTGCGGGAGTTGTGCGCGAAGCTCGGAATGAAAAACCCGCGCACCTATGTGCAGAGCGGAAATATCGTTTTTGAGGCGCAAGGTTCTCCGTCGCGGTGGGCTATGACGCTGGAACAAAAGCTGGCGGGCGAATCCAGGCTCCCCGTCTCTGTGACTGTGAGATCCGCCACAGAAATGAAAGCGATCCTGGCGGGCAACCCGTTCGTGAAGGAAAAGGAGATCGACACGGCCCGACTCGCGGTCACTTTCCTTCAGCATGCTCCGGCGAAACCGGCACTGGCCGCGCTCGCTGCACTCAAGATCGGAACAGAGCGATTTCATTGCGCCGGCAGAGAAATCTACATCCACTGCCCGGATGGATTTGCCGACGCGAAGCTCTATACGCTTGATAAAGTCCTCTCGCAGAGAACGACGACACGCAACTGGAATACGGTCACCAAGCTCTGTGAAATGTCCGAGGGGTGAAGTGTCAGCGCGCGCGGCCTCTCTGGTTCACCGTTGCCCTTCCAAGACGAGAGTTCGGCAGTAGCGGGGTCCTCGCGCCCTGGGCCTGAGAACTGCTGGTCGGATCTAGGGAACCCGAAAGACCTTACGATCGATCGCTGCGCCCTCAATCCGCCGGCGCAAAATGAAATACAAAGGGAGAGTCACAAGGATGACGCCGAAGGCGCCCAGAAATATGAAATCGGCGGTAACCGCTGAGGCGAACGCGCGAATCCCGAGTGCGAGAAACCCCGCGGTCAGCAAGACGATCAGAATCACTACCGCGTAAAACACGCGCACGCTCACCTTATTGGCCATTCGTCTCCCGAGCATCGCTGCGGTTGAGTCGTGTGTAGTTGCCAAAGAACAGCTCGGCGCGGGTCCAATATCGCCGTGTATGCCGGAGACCCCGTTCCAGTCGCAACCGCCACGACTATGCGCCTGCCGCTGGCCGGTATCTGTCTCATACGGCACACAGGTCGAGGACCGCAGGCAGCTGCTGACAGCGCCAATTGGTCTGGTATCAAGCGGGGCGGCGAGGGCGTTGCTTCACCGAGATCGAGCGGATGATCAATTTCCGCTTCTGCTTCGGATCCATTTGAACCTTTGCACGGCGCAAGGCTTGCTGCATGAGCGCGCGGATCTGCGGGTCTTCGAGCACGTCGAGATCCCCCAGTGGTACGTGGCGCGCGACGCTGCCGCTGCCCTTAAGACGCTTGCGGGGATCGGGAAGCTTTGCGCCCTGCAGGAAGCACAAAGCCAAGTTGCGCGGATACAGTACCAGCGAGAAAATGGCGTCCGAGGGGCGCTCGTTCGGTCCGAATCCGATCACCAGCGCGTTGTAATTGTCGTAGACGAGCTCAATGGCGTTCGGCAGGCGCTTGCGCATCCGCCGAAGTGCGCGTCGCGCAAGGCTTTCCAGTTCCGGCGTGAATCTTGAAAGAAACAAGTCCAGTTGTTGCCGCGGGCTACCAGCGTTTTTGTGTCCGGGCGCACTCAACTCGTAGCCCTCAGATCTTGGCCTGCAGCGGTAAACGATCGACCGTCGGTCAGAACAGTCCCGACTGACTGCGCGGTTCCTGTTTCCCGAAGTATTTGTAGGCCAGAGCCGTCGCGACGCGGCCGCGCGGAGTACGGTCGAGCAGGCCCAGCTGCATCAGATACGGCTCGTACATCTCCTCGATGGCGTCTTCTTCCTCGCTCAGCGAAGCGGCGACGGTATTGAGTCCGACCGGACCGCCGTTGTACTTCTCGATGATGGTGAGCAGCAGGTTGCGATCCACTTCATCCAGGCCGTGCTCGTCCACACGAAGCATGGCGAGTGCGTCGCGCGCCACATCGAGGGTAATGTGGCCACCTGCGCGGACCTCGGCGTAATCGCGCACGCGCCGCAACAGGCGATTGGCGACCCGCGGAGTGCCGCGGCTGCGTCGGGCGATTTCCGCGCCACCGTCGGCATCCATGGTGATGCCCAGGATTTTCGCAGAGCGCGACACGATCCGCTGCAGGTCCTCCGGCGTGTAGAACTCCAGCCTGTGGACGATCCCGAATCGCGAGCGCAGCGGCGCCATGATCAGCCCGGCGCGCGTGGTCGCGCCGATCAGCGTGAACCGGTTCAGCTGGTAGGGATGCACGCGCGCGCCGGGACCCTGGCCGATGATGAGGTCCACGCGGAAATCCTCCATCGCGGGATACAGGATCTCCTCAAGCGCGGGATGCAGACGGTGAATCTCGTCGAGGAACAGAAAATCGCCCGGGTCAAGCGATGTGAGCACGGCGGTGAGGTCGCCTTTTTTTTCAAGCAGCGGACCGGAGCTGATCTTGATCGACGAGCCCATTTCGTTCGCCAGGATCTGCGCAAGTGTGGTCTTGCCCAGACCCGGCGGCCCGTAGAGCAGCACGTGGTCCAGCGCCTCGCCCCGCGCGCGCGCCGCTTCGACTGCGATTTGCAGATTTTCCTTCACGCGCTCCTGCCCGATGTAGTCGCTGAAATTCGCCGGCCGGACGCTCGCTTCAATCCGCGCGTCCTCGTCGGACGCTTTTCCAGACACGATCCGATTTCGAGCGTCAGTCATTTTGTTCGGCATCTGTCTTCACGCAGAGTGGGCCTCTTCGAAAACGCCCTGGTGGTGTTCGCTTTCCGTGAAAGCTTCGCACGCGCGGTCCAGTTCCTCATACTCCTCGGCAAACCGCTCGCGCATGGCGCGAACCGTCGCGGCATTCTCCCAGCGGTCGATCGTCAGGTAGCGACGCGGCTGCTCGACATCGCGCAACAGAACAGAACCGTGATAGCCAAAGTTCCTGCGAAACAACTCCGTCCAGGGGCCGGAATCTGCATAGAATTTCTCAAACTCCTGTATTTTGTCCGCGCGTGCCGTGAATTCCCAAACGATACGAACCATGTTTTCCGGCTCCCTTCTCAGCCGATCATTCACCATGGCCGGCGCGCGCGCTCTTGTGCATCGCCGCACTCCCGAGAAGGTGTAGCGTCGTGCGCAACAAAGCCTCGAAATTGGCGCCGCCTGAGGCGTGCGCCCCTTCCATCGCGCGTTCAACGGAGCGCTCGTCGTAGCCGAGATTTACAAGCGCCGAGGCCACGTCGGATTCCACCTGTGAACGCGTGGACGGTCTGCCGGGCTCGCGCACATCCACGGCGGCGAGCTTATCGCGCAGTTCTACGACCATGCGCTCGGCTGTTTTCCGGCCCACTCCGGGAATGCGCACCAACTGCGCGAGATCGCCCTTGCGAATTGCGGGAATCAACTCCTCAAGGTCCATTCCGGAAAGGATTTTCAGCGCAAGAGACGGTCCCACGCCCGATGCGGAGATCAGCAGCTCGAAGCAGTGCTTCTCGCGCGCTGTAAAAAATCCAAAAAGATTGAACTGATCCTCTCGGACATGCGTATGGATCAGTAGGGTCGTTTCGTCATGAAGCGACCCAAGAAGGGCAAACGTGGAGAGCGGCACCTGCACCTGGTAGCCCACTCCGCCCACGTCGAGCAGAACCTGGTTTGGACGCTTGTCTATCAGCTTGCCGCGGAGCGAGCCAATCATGTCGAGCGATTATCGGTTAGGGCCACCGGAGTGTCAACGCAGTGGCTTGCCATCGAAACGGCGCGATTCCCGAAGCCGCAACTGCACGCTCTTGCAGGGCCATACGAATATTCATATCCGGTTGCATTTCTACTCCGTGAACGAAATCCAAATTGGCCTGACAAATAATTTCGTGAATGCCGCAACGAATTGCTTTCCTCGCGAACGGCTTCGCGTCTAAGCACGTGCAAGTCGGAAATTCGATCGAGGAGGAAAAACGATGGCCCGTCGTGGATGGAATTTGATCGTGCCAATTCTTGTCGCACTGCTCGTCGCCATGCCGCTCGCGGCGCGCGATACAGCAAAGAACGGCAAGGCAACCACCGCCGAGGTGGAAATCCTGAGTGCCGTCACGCTCGCCGGCAAGCAGCTGAAGCCGGGGACCTATCGCGTCACAGCTGATGATTCCAAGGTGACGTTGACGATGAACGGCAAAGTGGTGGCCGAAGCGCCCGTGCAGTGGAAGGACGAGACCACCAAGCCAAACACTTCCAACATTGTGACCAACGCCGATCAACTGAAAGAAATTCATTTCAACGGCAAAATGCGCTACGTAGAAATCACGGGGTAGCTGTTGCGGTGGTGGGGGTGCCCGGCGGGCGTCTGGTCGTTTCAGGCGCCCGCCGCGCTTGCGCGGTGCGAGCGATCTCGGCGGACGGCTTCGTCGATCAGGGTTTCCAGTTCGCGTCGCGTGAGAGTGACGCTTGTGGTTTCGGTTGTATCCGCAATGACCGCGTCTTCCCGCGTTGCCGGAAGATCCGGTTGCGCTCCGGCAGAGTAGCGAGCGCGTGCAGCAACGAGTTTTTCCACGTCCGATCCCGACAGCAGTACTTTCCTCCCCAGGCGCTCGGTCACCAGCGACACCTGGGCGAAATGCTCGGTCGTTTCCATCCTCAGAAATGCCGTCAGCAGATCGGGGCCGTAGGTCACCACGCCGTGATTGGCCATCAGGATCGCGTCGTGCCCCTGGACGTAGGGTTCGATTGACGCGCCCAGTTCCGATGTTCCCGGAGTGCCGTACCGTGCGACGGGAATCGATCCCAACCCGATCACAAGTTCGCACAGAATCGGTTTGTCGAGCGGGATTCCGGCGGCGGCATACCCGGTTGCGGTCGGTGGATGCGCGTGGCAGACGGCGTTGATATCGGGCCGCAGGCGATAGATCAGAAGATGCATTCCCAGTTCGGAGGAAGGTTTTCGCAAACCGCTCAGGCGCTGGCCGTCGAGATCGATCGTCACCAGATCGTCGGGGTTCATCATCGCCTTGCTCACCGACGTCGGCGTGATGAGGATGCGATCCGGACCAAGGCGCACCGAGATGTTCCCGTCGGTGGATGCAACGTACCCGTGATCATGAATCCATCGGCCCACGGCGCAAATATCGCTACGGTGTTCCGCTTCCGTCTTAACCGCTCCGTGAGAGATCGATTCAGGTTGCATGCATGCCTCCGCAATCCCGCCTAGGCGGGGCGTAGTTTAAGCATAAAACCCTCTTAATTTCAAGGCACGAGCAACGCGGTCAATGGCCACGATGTAGGCGGCGATGCGGTTGCTCACTCCGTGCATTTCCGCATAACGAACGACCTGGTCGAAGCTGTGCTCCATCACGTCCTGCAAGCGTTCGTTCACTTCGCTTTCGCGCCAGAAGAATCCCTGGCGGTCCTGCACCCACTCGAAGTAGCTGACCGTAACCCCGCCTGCATTCCCAAGAATATCCGGGATGATGAAGATTCCTTTTTTCTCGATCGTGGCGTCGGCATGCGAGGTGGTCGGACCGTTGGCGCCTTCGCACAGGATGCGGCACTCCACGCGGCCGGCATTCTGCGAGGTGATCTGATTCTCGGTAGCCGCGGGAACGAGAATATCGGTGGGCCTGAACAGAACTTCCTGCGCCGTCGTTTTTTCTCCGCCTCCGGGAAAATCCGGCAGGGGTTTTCTCTGCGTGTAGACCCAGTCATAGAGTCTGGGGACATCGATTCCGTTTTCGTTGTACAGACCGCCACTCACGTCGGCCGCGCCGATAATGGTGTATCCGGCTGCGTGCATCAGAAGCGCACCCTGCGAACCCACATTGCCGAAACCCTGGATGATGACCCGGCACCCGTCGCGCTTCATCTTGAGCTTGGCGATCGCCTTGTCGCAGCAGATCATGACCCCGCGTCCGGTGGCTTCGTTGCGTCCCTGCGAACCGCCCAGTTCAAGTGGCTTGCCGGTGACGACGGCGGTGGTCGCCTGCCGAACGTGCATTGCATAGGTGTCCATGACCCAGGCCATGGTCTGTGCGTTGGTGCCGATATCCGGAGCGGGAATATCGCGCTCGGGTCCAAGCCAATCGGATAAAGAAGCAGTGTACCGGCGGGTCACGCGCTCCAGTTCGGCCTTGGAGAGTTTCGACGGGTCGCAGATCACTCCACCCTTGGCGCCGCCAAACGGAATGTCCACGACCGCGCACTTCCAGGTCATCCAGGCGGCAAGCGCGCGTACTTCATCGATGGAAACGTCCGGCGCAAAGCGGATGCCGCCTTTGCCCGGCCCGCGCACAGTCGAGTGCAGCACGCGGTAGCCGGTGAAAACTTCCAGTCGGCCGTTATCGAGAGCGACCGGGATATACACCGTGATTTCCCTTTCGGGACATTTCAGAAATCGGTAAACGCCCTGCTCGAGTCCCAGCTTCTTGGCGGCAGTTTCAAAACGCGCTTCCGCCGACTCGTACACATTCAATTCGCCAGTAACCTGCGAAACCATGTCTTTCCCCCCAGTTCCTTAGCGCTGCATGTACTTTACTGTACGTTCTTTCTTAAATCGCGTCCGGTCATCTCGCCCGGCTCGGGAAGGCCCAGAAGGCCGAGCATGGTGGGAGCAATATCTCGCAGCGAGCCCCCGGTCTGCAACTGCCTGCGGAGGTCGTCGCTTGCGAGTATGAACGGGACCGGATTGGTGGTGTGATAGGTATGCGGACCACCGGTTACCGGATCAATCATGGTTTCCGCGTTGCCATGATCGGCGGTGATGATCCACGCCCCTCCTCGGGGGCGCAGGGCCTGAAAAATCCTCCCCAGGTTTTCGTCCACCGTTTCGACCGCCTTCACAGTCGCTTCGAGGTTGCCTGAATGCCCGACCATGTCCGCGTTTGCGAAGTTCATGATGATGGCGTCGAAATCGCCCTTCTCGATCGCGTGAATCACGGCGTCGGCGATGCCCGCGGCCGACATTTCCGGCTTGAGGTCATAGGTGGGGACTTTCTGCGAGGGGACGACGATGCGTTCCTCGCCACCAAACGGCTTTTCGACTCCGCCGTTGAAGAAATAGGTGACGTGCGCGTATTTTTCCGTCTCGGCCACGCGCAGGTTCTTGTAGTCGAGCTCGGCGAAGACGTTGGCCAGAATGTGCTCCAATTTTTCGGGCGCGATCAGGTACCGCAACCAGGGCCAGGTCTTTTCATACTGCGTCATGCCGACGAACGCGAGATTTTTCGGACGCGCGGGATCGGAAAACTCCTTGAAGCCCGGCTCGACCAGCGCGCGCGTGATTTGCCGGGCGCGGTCGGCTCGAAAATTGAAGAAGATGACCGCGTCATCGTCGCGAATCAAGCCGCGAGGAACGGCGGCTCTCCCGGCGGCCGCTTCGGTCGTGATTACGGTCGGGACGACGAACTCGTCAGTGACTCCCTTTTCATAACTCGCGCGCATGGCGGCTATGGGATCGGTGAATTTTGCTTCTGCTACACCGTGAACCATGGCGCGATAGGCCTTTTCAACGCGCTCCCAGCGATTGTCGCGATCCATCGCGTAATAGCGGCCGCTGATACTGGCGATTTGCCCGACACCGTACTCGCGCATCTTCTGCTCGAGCTGCCGCAGGAAATCGATGCCGCTTTCCGGCGGTGTGTCGCGGCCGTCGGTAAAGCAGTGGACAAAAACGTTCGAAACCTTGTTCTCGCGGGCCATGCGCAGCAAAGCAAAAAGGTGCTGCAAATGCGAGTGAACCCCGCCGTCGCTCACCAGACCCATCAGATGCAACTGATGACCGCGGCCGCGCTCGATTGCTTCCAGCAGCAGCGGCTGGCGAAAGAACTCGCCGCTCGCGATCAGTTGATCCACGCGCGTGATATCCATCTGCACGATCCGGCCGGCGCCGATATTGAGGTGGCCGACTTCGCTATTGCCCATTTGCCCGTCGGGCAGACCGACAAAGGGACCGGAGGTGTGGATCAGGGTGTTGGGAAAATCCTTGAGCAGGCGGTCATAGTTGGGCTTGCGCGCAAGGGCGATGGCGTTGCCCTTGGTCTCGGCGCGGTAGCCCCAGCCATCCAGAACCGTGAGTACGATCGGGCGAGGTCGCTTAGCCATGGCTCACCCGGTTGAGTTTGTGTAAGGAAGGAAAGCTGTCCGCAGCGAATCGGGTTTGGCCGGGTTCGACTCCCAAGTGTTCCCTCATCACGAATTACGGTAGCACGAGAGCGGAACGTTGCAAGAGTGTTGTTGATGGAATGAATTGGAACGCTTCCCCGTGGACGTCATTCAGGTGTTGACGCCCCGCAACATCTCCGCGAGAATTTCTCCCGAACAACCACATGATCGGCCAAACCGAATACGTTGATCGTCTCGCGCCCGGGCCGCCGATGGGACCTTTGGTCGTTTGGCCGAAAGCTGGAGACCGATTTCCGGGCACGGTACTTGCAGAACCGGTTCGTTTATTCCGCGAGGTTATCCACCATTGAGAAATTTCCTAAAGCAATCTGAGTTCGGCCTTGCGATCTGCCTCGCACTGCTTGCATCACTGGCAGCCGCCGCGTGTGCGCCGCAGGCGCAGTGTCAGCACTCCTACGATCCTGGGGCTTCTGATACGGAAATCAAGATCGGCAACATTGCTCCTTCCTCGCCATCGGAGAGTGAATACGCGGCCGTGGCTCGGGCCGAAGCCGCGTACTTCCGGATGATCAACGACCGCGGCGGCGTCAACGGTCGCAAAATCAGCTTCCTGAGCGTCCAGAGCTCACCGGACGCCCCCAATTCCATCGATCTTGCCCGAAGGCTCGTAGAGAAGGAGAAGGTCCTTTTGGTCTTCAGTACCTTCGGAACCGAGGGCAATCTCGCGATCCGCGGCTACCTGAACGAACAAAAAGTCCCGCAGCTTTTCGTGCAATCCAGTTCCGCAGTTTTCAACGATCCCTCGCACTTTCCCTGGACCATGGGATTCTTCGCCACCTATCGAACCGAGGGATTGGTCTATGCGAAATACATCCTGCAAAACAAGCCTCAGGCAAGGATCGGAGTGCTGTATGCGAACGACGATGCCGGCAGGGAGTATCTGGCGGGCGTGCACGACGGCCTGGGTGACAAGGCCTCGCAGATGATCGTCAAGGAAGTTTCCTACCAGGCTGCGGATCAGACTCTTGAGCCGCAAATTCACGCGCTGAAAGATTCCGGCGCAGATGTCTTCCTCGATTTATCCGTGGGGACGTTTGCAACCCAGGCGATCGCAACGGCCTCCGATCTAGGATGGCATCCGTTGCAGTTCATTCCGAACGCCTCGCTGTCGGTTGCGGCATCGCTTGAGCCTGCAGGCCTGGAAAAATCCACCGGAATCATCACCAACGCCCGGTCCAGAAGCTGGACATCGCGGCGAGCCGAAAGCGATCCGGAAGTGCGCGATTTTCTGGATTGGATGCGCAAGTACAATAGCGACGCGAGCCTTCGCGACCAAAACAATGTCGCCGGATACGAACGCGCCGAGGCCATGGTAGAAGTGCTGGGCAAGTGCGGCAACGATCTTACGCGCGCAAACGTGATGAAGCAGGCCTCAAGTCTTGACCTCGAGCTCGGCATGCTCCGGCCTGGTATCAGGGTTACCACGAGTCCAGCCGACTATCAGCCCATCAAACAGCTTTTCCTGATCCGCTTCGATGGCCGGGAATGGATGCCGCTGGGCGGCACGACAGCAAATTAATCGCAACCAATTTGTCCTGCACGATCGCGACAGGATTTCGCTGGCAGGGATTTGCTCGCGGCCGTGGTTTCCGACCGCTACTTTCCTCGCAGAACGCGTGAGAGTCCGCTCCACACGCTTTTCGAACCCGCAGACCCTGCATCCCGGCCCAGAGGGATACTGAAGCCGACACCGTACAGATCGCTGGTGCGCTGTTGCCCGAGCTGCTGATTGGTTTGAGCAAGGACTAGGGGCCCTTGGGTAATGTTCTTATTGTGAAGCGACTGCACGAAAAAGTTGAGCTGAACCCGCTGACCGGCAGTTTGGGCGAGGGGAACGCGCGATTCGGTCATAAACGGTGTGCGGGTAACTTCAAGAAGTGGAACTCCGACGGAACGGTGATCCTCGCTGTTGAGGTCAAGGCGATGAAATTCCGGTGTCGAAAGTGTGGATCGGGTTTCAGCCGCGACGGGAGGTGCAGGCGCGGGCATCGCAGTTGACCTGCCGGATTCACCCAGGCTCACGCGGTGTTCGAGAGCCTGAGCGTTCGCACTGAAAGCACCGACAAGTAGCAGACCGAAGGAGATCAGGAGCCGCTTGGAGCAGGCGTTCATTGTCTACCGCCTCTGGCGCTGGCGCCAGTAGGGATCATCGTCCGAATCGTTTTGAACGGGAATACAGCGCAATGAGTAAGCGGGGTGAGATTGTTCCCTAGCCACCATGGGTACTAGCCCGGTGACGGATACAGGTTTACCGCGGCGAGGAAAGCGGGGCTACGGCAGTTGCGGGCCGGGGGGCTTGCGCGAGCTGGGCCAAGGCGCGCATGCGGACACGGTGGCCGTAGCGGAACGCCCAGAACATGGTGACCAGGGTCAACCCTCCAAGCAGGACAGGTGAAACGATCAGGACGGTCGCGGCCGATGTGTTGTAGATCAAAATAATTCGAACGACGAGCTCGCCCACAAATACGGTGCCCCACACAATGGTGATAAGCCGATGCGCAAAACGCACGTCGGGCAGTTGCCAAGCGGAGTTGAAGCGCGCCTGCCGCTCAGGGTCGACTCCTGCGATGAAATGTCGTGCAAAATAAAACATCATGGGGCGCGGCAGCAATAGCGAGACAAAACAGGCCACACCGAATGCACCCGTAAACACGGACTCACGGACAAGCAAAAGGCGTGCGCTGCCACCGAAGACCAAGGCTACACAGTCGGCGGCGATTCCCAGCAGAACGACAATCGAAATCGGGTCCAGCTGCCCACGACGGAGCAGGTCATAGATACTCTTGCCGAGCGGAAACGTCGTAGCCAGAAGCAGGGCGGTAAGCTCGGAGGGGGACAGGAACTGTTTCGAGAGCTTATAGAGCAGTACGGGGATGATCGCGTTGAGCGCGATGTCCCAAATCGCTCCCGCCAGCGGAGGTCGTGACGGTTGAACATCGTTGGTCTCACCCATCGATCCAGCCCTTGATCATCGCTCGGACAATAACCGAACGGAACTGGCTCGGTTGAAACCGCGAGGCGCTAGCGGCGCGGCTCGCTTGATGGCGGGACGATGCCCTTCAGGCGCAGATAGACGGCGATGGCGCCGTAGCATTCATTGTCGTGCGCGACGTTGCCGGCGAGCGCGGCAAGGCGCGGCGTCGCCCCGCGGAAGCTTTGCACCGGATCGTTCGCATTGGACTCGTTGAGAGCAGCATACGCTGCGTCGCAGGTGTCGAAGGAGTCCTTGAGCGCGGCCACCAGATCGGTTTTCGAGATTTTCGTTCCAGCGCTGGGAGTCTTGGGCGTGCCAAGTGCGCGCGAGCAGCCCCCGGTCTGCGCATCGGCCACGTGTGCGATCCAGGCGCCGAAGGTGCGCTCTTCCGGGGTGGGCTGATAGCCGTAGCCATCGTCCGGCATCTTGTCAGCAGCTTTCAGCAGATTGTTCTTGACGACGTTATAGCTCTGGCGAATCGCATCGGCGATGCTGGGGGTTGCAGCAGGCGGTGGGGCAGGCGCCTGGGCCGAAGCGACCAGAGGCGAAGCGAGCAGTCCGACAAAACTGAACAGGATCACGGCGTAACGATTCATTCGAGTTCCCCCCTGAGCCGGAAAAAGCCGGCGACTGTCTTTCGAGAATTATAGACCCGAATGGGCCGGGGGAAATAGTGAAGCAAGCGAATTCATGCGGCGAGAGCTCAGGCGCTTGTGTCCCGAAATGCTAATGAGATCACCGGCGCGTCGGGAGCCAGGATCTGTTCATATTGGCGCAGGTCATGCCGCGGAGTTCGCCGAAGATATAGCAAATTCAATCAGACTTTGACGATATGGCGCGCCCACCGACCGACCAAGGGATAGCAGGCCCACTCGCCGCGGCCTGCTTTGATTCCGAACACGATGCCGAACACGATGTTTGACAGATACCCGGCCATGAACAGCAGCCAGATCAGACCGAACCCGACGAACATAGCGACGGGGGGTGCCTGATTCGGCGGAGTCCGTCCGGCAGCAGAGAAGATCGTTGAGAAAATGGCGGCGAACCATACCGCCATTCCGATCATCCAGAACACGATCAGGCCGACCTGCCAAAGCAGTGCCTGCAGGGCGTGGAAGCGCACGAACTTCGAGTCCTGCTTCACAACGAAAATAACCACAGGACCGATCCACCAGGTGAAAATCTGCAGGACGTGGGCCAGCATTGCCATGGTCCTTTCGTCCTGGGTCGGGGCCGCAAGGGAATCTGCTTCGCTCATGTCGGGCCTTTCTGCCGTCGCAAGACAAGGATTCGCCTGCTCGCGGCCTGCAGACTTCTCACCCGACCGCTAGGGCCGCTCGGCCGGGGAAGCGGGCAGATGAGCCGAGTTCTTCCTCGATGCGCAAAAGCTGGTTGTATTTGGCGACACGGTCGGTGCGGGACGCCGAGCCGGTCTTGATTTGTCCCGCGCCCATGGCGACTGCGAAGTCGGCAATGAAGGCGTCCTCGGTCTCGCCCGAGCGGTGCGAGATGACCGCAGCGTACTTCGCCTCGCGCGCCATTTCGACCGCTTCGATCGTCTCACTGACGCTGCCGATCTGATTCAGTTTGATCAGAATCGCGTTGGCGATTCCTTCGGAGATTCCGCGGGCGAATATCTTCGGATTGGTGACAAAGGCGTCGTCGCCAACGAGCTGGATCTTCTTGCCGAGCTCGCGTGTTACAAGCTTCCAACCCTCCCAGTCGTCTTCGGCGAGACCATCTTCAATCGAAACAATCGGGTACTGGCGCACCCAATCGGCCCAAAACGCGACCATCTGCTCAGAACTACGGGCTGACTTATCCGATTTCTTGAAGACATACTTCTTGCTCGAGCGGTCAAAGAACTCACTTGACGCCGGATCAAGCGCAATCGAGATCTGCTGGCCGGGTTTGTATCCGGCGGCAGTGATGGCTTCGAGCACGCGTTCAAGCGCTTCTTCGTTCGATTTCAGGTTGGGTGCGAACCCGCCCTCGTCTCCGACGGCGGTGGAGTAGCCGTGTTTTTTCAGCACGGCCTTCAGGTGATGGAACACTTCGACGCCCCAGCGAAGCGCTTCCTGGAAGCTCTTGGCCCCCAGCGGCATTACCATGAATTCCTGCACGTCGACAGAGTTGTCGGCGTGTGCGCCGCCGTTCAAGATGTTCATCATCGGGACCGGAAGAGTGTTGGCGGAAGCGTCGCTGGAATATTTTGCGAGATAGGCATGAAGCGGCCGGCCTGCGGCTGCGGCTGCGGCGCGCGCGGCCGCCATCGAAACTGCGAGAATGGCGTTGGCGCCGAACTTCGATTTGTTGGGTGTGCCGTCGGCCTCGATCATGCGGCGGTCCAGGGCGCGCTGGTCTGCGGCGTCCATGCCGGCGACGGCTTTTTCGATGTCACCGTTGATGTGACCGACGGCTTTCAGCACGCCCTTGCCCAGGTAGCGCGAGCTGTCGCCGTCGCGGAGCTCGATTGCTTCATGCTCGCCGGTTGAAGCACCCGACGGCACGGCAGCACGGCCGAGGATTCCTCCTTCCAGGCGGACATCGGCCTCGACGGTGGGATTGCCTCGAGAATCCAGAATTTCCCTGCCGTGAATGGCGATGATCTTGTTGGACATCATTCCCCCTTTTGAGGACAAGCAGCGAGTGGTCGAAGTCGAACAGCTACGGCCAAACCATGTCGCAAGAAAGGCAAAGCAAAGACGCGCCCATCGCGCGAACGGTTGAAAGTCGGAGCCTGGCTGGTTCCGACGACAGAAACAACTCAAGCGGCGAGCCTCGCGCCGCCTCGCTCAGCAGACCCGAAATCTACAGCTCACTCCGGTTCCTCGATCATGGATTCGGGGCGAACGACGACGACAACGCCATTTTCGGAAACCGAATAGCGGGCTCGGTCGGCCTCTGGATCGTGGCCGATCACCGTACCTTCCGGCAGCTCCACGTGGCGGTCGATGATCGCTCGCCGGATGCGGCAGCGGCGCCCGATCGAGACGTGGTTGAAGATGATGGAGTCTTCCACCTCGCTGTAGCTGTTGACGCGCACGTCGTATCCCAGCACGGATTTCCTGACGCGCCCTCCGGAAATAATTGATCCGCCGGCCACGATGGAATCCAGTGCGACTCCCATGCGGTCGTTGTCTGCAAAGACGGTCTTCACGGGCGGATACTGGCGCTGCCAGCTGTGCAGCGGCCAGCTCGCGTCATAGAGGTTGAACACCGGCGTCACGGAAACCAGGTCCATATTCGCTTCGTGATACGCATCGATGGTTCCCACGTCGCGCCAGTAGGAAGTTTCTTTCTTGTTTTCATCCCGGAAGTTGTAGGCGAAGACGCGATATTTTCCGATGATGCGCGGAAGAATGTCCTTGCCGAAATCATGCGCGGATGCCGGGTTTTCGGCGTCATCAATCAGGATCGGCACCAGCAGCTGCGTATTGAAGAGATAGACGCCCATCGAGGCGTTGCACTTGTCGGCGCGGACGCCGGAGGCTTTCGGATTGACGGGCTTCTCTTCAAATCCGGTAATGCGCCAATTCTCGTCCGTTTCCAGCACGCCGAATTTGCCGGAGGCTTCGGCCAGGTCCATTTCGATGGTCGCGACGGTTACATCCGCTCCGGCCGCCACATGCTGCTCGAGCATGGTCTGGTAATTCATTTTGTAGATGTGATCGCCCGAGAGTATGAAGACGTAGTTGGACTGCTCGCTGCCGATCGAATAGATATTCTGATAGACGGCGTCGGCGGTGCCCTGGTACCAGTGCTGCGAGACCCGCATCTGGGGAGGCAGGACTTCAATAAAATCGCCGTGTCCCATCAGCGAAGACCAGCCGCGGCGCACATGGCGGTTGAGGCTGAGCGCCTTGTACTGAGTGAGGACAAAGACCCGGCGCAGATCGCTGTTCAGGCAGTTGGAAAGGGTGAGATCGATGATGCGGTACACTCCGCCGAAGGGAACCGCGGGTTTCGCACGATCACGTGTCAGTGGCCAGAGCCGTTCGCCCTGGCCGCCGGCCAGAAGAACTCCAATCGCGTTGCGCATAATGGGCATTGGTTCCGGTCGTCGCCCGACCGCCACCTCCAATCGCCAACTATTCTAGCAGCATGTCGCTTTTGCCGCAGGTCCCCCGGGGCAACCGGGCCGCTCGGCCCGCCAGTGACCCAGGAATTGCATTTAACTCCGCGGGATTTGTTTACTGAAAAGTTAAATACACTTGGAACCGGACTTAATAAGCAATTTAAGCCTTGACTTGGAGGATAGCCTCCGATAGAAGAAGTGGGCAATAGCCGGTTCGCGTTGATGCCGGTTACACTTGCTGGAATCCATTGGTCCAAGTCAAGACAAAGGGACGGGGGTGAATACGCGTGGCAGAAGTTGTAATTCAAGAGGGTGAGTCTTTGGAGAACGCTCTCCGCCGCTTCAAGCGCAAAGTGCAGTCGGAAGACATCATCAAGGAAATCAAGAAGCACAGCTACTACATGAAGCCGGGGGAAAAGCGTCGCGCCAAACAGGCCCTCTCGCGTAAGCGTCTCCGTAAAAAGCAGCGGCGTGAGCAAGACTAGGCAACCGCATCACTTCAGTCTTTCCAAGCAGCATCGGGCCAGCGGGCGGACAAGAGAAGCCGTCACCGGTGGATTCTTGTTCGACCGCTCGCCGCGAGCTGCACCGCCGTTGCCTGCCCCGAGCGAACCCGGCCCCCGGAGCAGCATATGGACTACCATGACAAGGTCCTGAAGTGCGCCGATTGTGGAGCGGAGTTCGTCTTCACCGCCGGCGAGCAGATGTTTTTCGCAGACAAGGGATTCAAGAACGAGCCCAAGCGTTGCAAGGCCTGCAAGGCAAATCGCGCACAAGGGAATGAAGCAGGTTCGGGAAGCGTCCAGCGCGTCGAAACGAAAACGGTGTGCTCGCAGTGCGGGAAAGAGACGACCGTTCCGTTTAAGCCCACGCAGGGGCGGCCGGTCTATTGCCGTGAATGCTTCCAGCATCGACGGTCCGCCGGGGCTCCGAGCGCAACGGCGTAACCGGGCGATCGTTACCTCAGATCTGGTATCCAGGCCCAACCGGTATCTCTCGGGTGCGGGAGGTCTAGGTGACGATTTCGGACCTGCGCCCGCTGTCACTCGGAGAGATCCTTGATCGCACCCTTTCCCTCTATCGTCAGCATTTCGTTCTCTTCGTAGGCATCGCCGCACTCCCACAGCTTTTGAACCTTGCGCTGAGCCTCGCGCAGGTCTGGACGGGCCGCGTTGCGGGCGGCCACAAGCAGGTCGCCGTTGCCGTGGCTGCTGCCGGCTTTATTGGTGGACTGGTCGGCGTGGTTGTCTACCTGGTTGTTTACCTGTTCGCGCAGGGCGGGACGGTGTATGCCGTTTCCGAGATCTATCTTGGACGCCCGGCCACCATTGGCGCGTCGCTCAAGCGAATGCGCGGTCAGGTTGGAAACCTGTTTGGTGTGACGCTGCTGAACGGCCTTGTGATTGGAATCGCGACGATACTGCTGATCGTGCCCGGCATCTACATGGCCTGCCGCCTGATCACCTGCGTTCCGGCCGCACTGCTGGAGGATCTTGGACCTCGCGACTCGCTGGAACGGAGCTACCGACTCACCGAGGACAGTGCCGGCCGCTCCTTTGTGATTTACCTACTGTATTTTTTCCTTCTATACGCGGCAGTGCTGCTGTTTATCCTCCCGTTCAGCGTCGCCTCCCGTCTGACGGCGAACGATCCCGGATCGGTGTGGGTGTGGCTGGTGCTGGGCCAGGTCGGCAACTTTCTGGCCACGACTCTGGTAACTCCGATCCTGACGATTGCGACCGCCGTGTTTTATTACGATCTCAGGGTGCGCAAGGAAGCGTTTGACCTGCAGCTTCTGATGAACCAGGTGGGAAGAACCGCTAGGCCATCCGCTGGAGTCGGAACAACGCTCTACTAAAGTCGTCCCTACCATTGCCTTCATTGACCGCACAGACTCGCCGTCCTAAAATCAATTACAGTGGGAGGCGGGGCTTTGATGGACGAGAAAGTTCTGCGCGACTATCTGCGGCGCGCCTTGAGCTGGCACGAGTCTCACGTCGACTGGAAGAAGGCGGTTGCCGGGATTGAGGAGAAAAAGCGCGGCCTGCGGCCCAAGGGCGCAGACCACTCGCCGTGGGAATTACTCGAACACATGCGCATTGCGACCTGGGACATCCTGGAATTCTGCCGCGATGGAAAACACGCATCACCGGATTGGCCCGCGGAATACTGGCCCCAAAAGCCTGCGCCGCCCAGTCGCGCCGCCTGGGACCAGAGCGTCGAATCGCTTGAGAGGGATCTGGAAGCGATGGGAAAATTGGTGGTCAACCCCAAGACGGATCTGCTCGCGCCCATCCCTCACGGCTCGGGCCAGACAATCCTGCGCGAGGTGCTGCTGATGGCCGATCATAACGCCTACCATCTGGGTCAACTCGTCCTGGTCCGCCGGTTGCTGGGTTGCTGGCCGGAAAACTGAGCCGCAATTCGCGCCTTACGCGCCAATCCGAACCTTTTAGAATTGATACACTAGTGGTGGAACAGAAAAGGACCCAAGGGGCACCAATCGAATGAGCCGGGAACAGGCAATCGCAGAATCTGCAGCATCGAAGGAAGCTCAGGAGCGCATCTGGGAATCGTTTCGGCGCTGGGGATATCTGCAGGCCAATATCGATCCGCTCGGCGACCTGGAACCGGCGCCGATGCCGGAGCTGGATGTCTCGGGGCCGGACGCAGACGCGGCTCGCCGCGTGTATTGCGGCAGCATTGGCGCCGAATTCATGCACATGCCGGATCGCGAACGACGTCAGTGGGTCCAGGAGCGCATGGAATCGGAAGCCGTGGCGCCGGATCGCGCGCGGATTCTGGATTTGCTGATACGCGCCGACATTTTCGAGCAGGTGCTGCAAACACGCTATCTCGGTACGAAGCGCTACTCGCTTGAGGGCGAATCGTCGCTGATCCCGCTGCTGGATTCAATCCTGAGCGCGGCCGCCGAACAGGGCGCTGAAAAAGCCATGCTCGCGATGAGCCACCGCGGGCGACTCAACGTGATGGTGCACATTGTCGGTCGCGCGGCCGCCGAGGTCATCGCCCGGTTTGAAGATGTGGATCCTCGAAGTACGCTCGGCAGTGGCGACGTGAAATACCACATGGGCGCAACCGGAACGTTCCACGCCGCAAACGGCCAGCAGCTGGGAATGCATCTGGTCTCCAACCCCAGCCACCTCGAAGCGGTCGATCCGGTGGTGATCGGGCGTACCCGCGCAAAACAGATGCGACGCGGCGAGAACGGCCGCCGGCTGGTGGTGCCCATCATGATGCACGGAGATGCGGCATTCGCCGGGCAAGGGATCTGCGCCGAGACGCTGAACATGGCCGGTGTAGAAGGCTTCGCAGTGGGCGGCTCGATCCACATCATCGTGAATAACCTGATCGGTTTCACGACCGCACCCAAGGACGGCGGCTCCTCGCGGTATTCCTCCGACCTCGCTAAGCGCCTGCCGATTCCGATTTTCCACGTGAATGCGGAGGACGCCGATGCGGTGGTGCGCGTAGGCCGAATGGCCCTGGATTACCGCTACGAGTTCGGAACTCCGGTATTCGTCGACTTGATCGGCTACCGCCGCCACGGCCACAGCGAAGTGGACGATCCCACGATCACGCAGCCGAGGCGCTATCGCAAGATTGAGGCGCATCCGCCGTTGTGGCAGATCTATGCGGAAAAGATCGGGACCGATCCCGAGCCGATGGTCGCAAGCGTGCGCCAGGAACTGGACGCTGCGCAGCAGGAAGCTCATGAAATCGAAAAGAGCCCGCCAATGCGCCGTCTGCCGCGCTACTGGGGCGCGTTCCGGGGCGGGCGGTACGAACCCTCCTTCGAAGTCGACACGGCCGTTGACGAGCAGTCACTTGCGTCGGTGGGCGAAGCGCTGGTGAGCTATCCGCCCGGATTCCACATCCATGCCAAGGTGAAAAAGCTTCTGGAACAGCGGCTGGAAATGGCACAGGGCAAACGCGCCTTGGATTTCGGAATGGCCGAGGCCATGGCATTTGGCTCGCTACTGGCGCAGGGAGTCCCGGTGAGGCTTACGGGACAGGACAGCCGGCGCGGCACGTTCAATCAACGCCACGCGGCGCTGATCGACATCGAAACCGAGCAAGAATATGTTCCGCTGGAACACCTGGCGCAGGATCCGGCGTGGTGCGAGATCTACAACTCGCCCCTGTCGGAAGCCGCCGTGCTTGGTTTTGAATACGGATTCAGCCGCGACTTTCCCGAAGCTCTGGTCCTTTGGGAGGCGCAGTTTGGTGATTTCGCCAACGGCGCGCAGATCGTCATCGATCAGTTCATCGTGGCAAGCGAGGACAAGTGGAATCTGCTGTCGGGCATCGTGCTACTGCTTCCTCATGGCTACGAAGGCCAGGGCCCGGAACACTCCAGCGCGCGAATCGAACGTTTCCTGCAACTGGCGGCGCGCGACAACATCCAGATCTGTCAGCCCTCTACCGCCGCGCAGTATTTCCACCTGCTCAGGCGGCAGGCGCTTCGCGCGTGGCGCAAACCTCTGGTCGTGTTCACGCCCAAGAGCATGCTGCGCAATCCGGCGGCTTCCTCGCCGCTCGCGAGCCTTTCAACCGGACGATTTCAAACCGTGATCCCGGATGTGGGTGACGGCTCAGCCGAGCGCGTACTGCTGTGCACCGGAAAAATTGGCCACGAGCTCATCGCGGAGCGAAATCGGCATCCGGAGAATTCTCCGGCGATCGTTTTCCTCGAGCAGCTCTATCCCTTCCCGGACGCAGAGCTGACCGCCGAGATGGATCGCCACGCAAACGCCCGGGAATTTGTGTGGGTGCAGGAAGAACCGGGCAACATGGGAGCGCACGAATTCGTAATACCGGAACTGGAGCGTCTGGCGCGCGGCCGCGCAGTGTTGTCCGTCAATCGCTCGGCGAGTGCAAGCCCGGCGACAGGTTCGCACAAAGCACACGACCTGGAACAGAAGACGCTTCTGGCCCTCGCGTTCGGAACCTAGCCGGGCGCCCTGGCCGCAATCCCCTTCTAAACTCTCGACAAAATCAGGCTGTGGCCGCTGGACATCACGGGCCGCACGTCGCTTGATGAAAATCCCGCGTTCTGAAACATCCTGCGATACTCCGCAGCGGTATACGCATCCCCGGACGGAGTAGTGCCCAGCATGGTCATGGCGAAGGCAGCCGCCCGCGCAGGCGTGATGCGATCTTCATTGGGTATGAAATCAAGCGTTACGACCACGCCTGCAGGTGCAAGCGCCGCGCGTATCTTGCGCAGCAGGGTTTCGATCGTGGGCGGATCGAAATGATGCAGAAAGTTGGTCAGCAGGACGACGTCATAGCCTGAGCCGAATTCCACGTCAAAGGCGCTGCCCGGCAACCGGTGCACCCGCGCCTGGACGCCCGCCGCGCGCGCGTTCTCGATCGCAACTTCCAGGACCGGCGCCCAGTCCTGCGCAAAAATCTCCGCATTGGGATTGTGCATTGCAAGTGCGATGCCGAACGTGCCGTGTCCGGCGGCAATATCGAGGACTTTCCATTTCTTGCCGGCTGACGCATCGAGAACTTGAGCCATCTCCTCGGCGACGGGGCGCGTCATCGGCGCCATAGACCGAGCAAATTCGACCCAGATGGGATTTTCCGCCGAGATCGAGCCCTCTCCGTCCAGGGCCGGGCGCCCGCTGCGAATCGCCTCGGCCAGACTCATGAACGCGGTCACGGTTCCGGGCAGGGTGAGAAAGCCCGAGGTTGAAGCCATCGAGGCGGGAGAGCGGCGGTCCAGAAACTTCGCAGATTCCGGGGTCAGGGCATACCGCAGGTCCTGCTTGGTCAGAAATCCGAGAATGGTGAGGTAGTCGCAAAGAATGCGGATGCCGCGTTCGGCAGCCTTGCAACGTTTCGCGATATTCGGGACGGTGTCGACCCCTTCACCGATCGCTGTGAATACGTCGAGGTCAATACCCGCCCGCAGCGCGGCGGTCGCTTGATAGGCGTTCAAAGTCTGGTATACGAGATTTGGATTCAGCTGCTCGGCACTGGTTGGAGTGGCCATGTTTTGTTCCTTTGGGTGCGGTTGAAATTCAACTTAGTGAGCCGCGGGCACAGGGGCTTGCGAATTCTTCTCAAAGCACCAGTGCACGAAATCGGCTGTGTAGCGGGCGGTGATCGCCTCCGGTATGTCGGACTCGTTCAGGCGCTGGAACTCAAACTGGATCCGGCCACTGGAATAGACAGTGCCGCTTAAAAACCCATAGACGTTGGTCATCGCCGCGCGCGCCTGGTCTGCGTCCGGCGGCAGAGCATAGCGCACGGCGCCCGCCGTTCCCACGATCCATCCAGGCAGAATTCCGCCGTGGGTGCGCCAATAGTCGGTGTTGAAGGTGCCGTCCATGAAGTAGTGCGAATGGCTGGCAAGAACATAGACGCGCTTGTGGTTCTTGTTCTGCGCGTTTAACAGGTCGGCGTATACACGCAGCCCGGACTGAGTTCCACCCTGGGATTGGTCCATGCTGTGGCTCTTCGACAGGCTTTCTGGCAGCGCTTCGTGCATTCCCACGACAATCGTGCCGATGCGCGCATCCGCGGAATCCGAACCGAGTGTTTTTTCAAACCAGGCGATCTGCTCCGGGTCAAACTGGTCCCTGGTCGCGTTGTCGAGGTTGATGAAATCGACCCCGCGTTCATTCCAGTGGTAGTAGGTCTTGGGCTCAAGGTCAGCCGGATCATCCTCGAGGCGCTGCGCGCGCAGATTCGACAAGTCGAGCTGGCTTCGGAATTGCGCGAGAAACGCGGCGTGATCTTTCGGTGCGATGGTTTCGTGATTCCCGATGCCCAGATAAAAAGGAACTGTCCCGAAGGGTGAGATCTGATTGTGGATGAAATCGTTCCACGCCATGTCGAGGTATTCAGGCTTGGTCAAGGGTTTCAGCAGATGCTCGGGCTGCTGGCGGATGTCCTCATCCACGTCGTAGATCGCGCGCAGATCGCCGAGATGCCAGTAGAACACCGCGCCGCGCTGCTTCACTTTCTCGGCAATCCCCGGCATGACCACGTCGCCACAGTTGCGCGAATCACCGGAGACGGCGAACTCCCACGGGTGTCGGCCGTACTTCAGGGTCGATCGAGGCGCCTGCGCGGCCGATTGCGCCAGGCATGAGAGGCAACCAGAGCCGACTGCAGTGATCAGCAGTGCGGCTGAAACCAATGGGATTTTCAGGTTCACAGGCCCTTTCATGGGTCGCGCGCCCACGCGACGCGTGATTACTGTGCCCGCGGCGCACGGTATTGTCCCGCGACGGCCGAGCGATGGCAACAACCACCCCTTATAGGCACTGTCCAGGGTTTCTGTTGAAAGTGGGTATAAGAGTGTCTCGCATGATTGTTTCCTCAGGCATGCATTCGTTCCGCAGCCAGCAAATAGCAGCCTAAGACCTGTTCACTGTGAGCCGCATCCA
>Ga0209008_1000113_pt1 | contig 40274 bp, 47 predicted proteins | sample JacPin_JW_Ref_O3_FD_187963 | JGI IMG/M metagenome (GOLD analysis project Ga0209008, IMG submission 187963) | Forest soil microbial communities from Algoma, Ontario, Canada - Jack Pine, Ontario site 1_JW_Ref_O3 (SPAdes) (version 2) | ecosystem: Environmental > Terrestrial > Soil > Boreal... | reverse complement strand
CTTCATCGTCCGCTCCATAGCGGCCATCGGGTAGCAGTTCATCCATGCATCTTGCTCCCTGGCCGCTTCGACAAAAGCGGACATATCGTGTGTTAATTAGACCGGACATATCGTGTGCTACTGACAACAAGCGGGGGGCACGCTTGCTGGGTTTCTGGCCGGGGCGTATCATCCCGACCAAGGCTGCAGTGAAAACGACGCGCGTGCATCAGTCGCAAGATTCCAGCGCTTGGATCGAACTGTTGGCAGCTCAGTTCCGGAGGTCACATTCCAGTGATACGGCGTGAATTCTTCAGGAGCTCCCTGGCAGCGGCGGCAGTGATGAGCGGCTGGCAACGATCAGAGCCATCCGCTTTGGCCGCCAAAGGCGACTTCGCGGCGGCTCCGGGACTGACCGGGTACGTCTCGGAATTTATCGTAGGCGAAAAGTACGAGGACGTTCCCGACAGCGTCATTGCGCTGGGCAAGAAAACGCTTTTGGACGGGTTTGGCCTTGCCCTGGCAGGATCGACCTCAAATATTGGCCCAATTATCCGACGCTATATCGAGACACTTGGATATTCGGACGGGAAAGCCAGCATCCTGGGCACGAGTATGAAAGCCCCGGCCCGGTTTGCCGCGCTTGCGAACGGCATTTCGATTCACGCCGACGATTTCGATGATACCGGTTCGGCGCTGCACGTGGCAGCTCCGATACTTCCGGCGGCTTTCGCGCTCTGTGAATTGGGCGGCCGCAGCGGAAAGGAGCTGATGCTCGCGTTTCATGTAGGCGTCGAGGTAGCAAGCAAGATCGGCGACGCCATCTCACCCCGCCATAATGGCGACGGCTTTCACACCACGGGCACGTGCGGCGCGTTCGGCAGCGCTGCGGCGTGCGCCAAGCTTCGCAGCCTAGACGTCAGGCAGACGGCGTACGCTTTGGCCGTTGCCGCATCGGAGGCCAGCGGTCTTCGAGACAACTTCGGCTCGATGACCAAGCCATTTCACGCCGGGCACGCCGCCGAGAATGGAATTGTAGCCGCCGACCTTGCGGCCCTCGGCTGGACCGCGGCGGACGATATATTGGAGGCGCCGCTTGGATTTTTCCAAGCCGCTGGAGGCGGATTTGATCCTGGCGCAATCGTGAATCGTCTTGGCAACCCCTGGATGTTTGCTTCGCCCGGGGATCTGATCAAACGGTTTCCCTGCGGAACGATCCAGCAGTCGTTCATGGACGAAATGCTGATCCTGATTCGGGACAACAACATCATGCCCAACGAAGTTGAGCGAGTCGAAGTTGGCGGAAACCGGAGCAATCTCGCCACGCTATTTCGCCACCATCCGACTACGGGCCTGGAAGCCAAGTTCAGCATGGAGTTCGCCATGAGTATTCTGTTGCTGGACAGGAAGGCAGGCTTGAGCCAGTTCACAGACGCCGTCGTGGGGCGCAAGGACGTACAAGACATGATCTCGCGCGTGAAGTTCTATGTAGACCCGGAATTCGACAAGCAGGCCGGCGAGGGCGGGAATTTTCAGGCCGTATTGGTCGAGGGTGGCATCATTAAAATCCATATGAAGGATGGTACAAGTCTTTCAGGGCGCACCCGCCCTGCCAAGGGCAGTCCGGGAAATCCCATGACCTACGACGAGGTAGCGGATAAATTCAGGGGCAACGCTGAGTTCTCCAGGTGGCCGGCGTCAAAGACAGCGTCCGTGATCGAACTTGTGAAGACCCTTGAAACCGCATCCGACGTAAGGCGGATCACGGCGGCGCTAACGGTCTAGGCGGCCTCCCGGAGTTCTCACCTGTTTCTGGTTAAGCTCGCCGAATCAAGTCTGTAGCTTCTCTAGGTCCTTGTCCCCCCGGATTCAGCCCGGCTATTCACTTACCCTAAATGTGTCTTAAGAATAATCCCTGGTCTGAACGGAACAGTTTCTTTCTCACCGTAAACGTAACGTGGCATGTCTGGAGGATGCCATGGCGGCCAGAACGCCGAAGATTCTGCTGATCGCGGGTAGTCCCATGGGTGTGTCGTTCTTGGCTGCACGGCTGGAAAGACGGGCGTGCGAGATCCAGTTTGCCTCCTCCTGCAAGGAGGCTAATTCCATCGTGAGCAGCCAGCGATTCGATCTGGTCCTTAGCGAATTTAAATTCTGGGACGGCAGTTCTTATCCCCTGGCAGCTTCCCTGATCGGGTCGAGCACGACGTTGGTCTATTCCTACCCAGTCGAATCCGGGTGCTGGTGGTTGCCCGCTGTCAGGAATGGCCAATCGTGCTGGGGCTCGCTTGCCATGCGGCCCAGTGAGTTCATCGACTTCCTGGACAATGTCCTCAGCGAGATACGTTCGCGTGAGGATGCGGGCTCGAACGATTCGAGCAAGCCGTTCTTCAAAGTGATGGGGAAATAGCCAGCGGATGAAGGTCTCAAACCCGGCGATCAAGACAGAACATGCGTACATAGCTAGTCGTGGTTGAAGCTCATTCCCGATGTGGAGGTAGTCGATGCAGCCGCGAGTAAAACCCTCCTTCGATCTGCGCGGGTTCCTTGATCGAGTCGGATTGCCGGGTACGCCCCTTGAGTTCGCTACCGGCCAGGTCGTCTTCCGGCAGGGAGAACCCGCCAAGGCGCTCTTTTATATTCAGAAGGGCGGGGTCAAACTTTCGGTCTTGTCGGGGCACGGCAAGGAAGCCGTCATCGCAATCTTGACCATGGATACTTTCTTTGGCGAGGGATGCCTGGCCGGGCAGCGTGTGCGCATGGCGACTGCAAAAGCGATCGGACCCAGCGCCATGCTTCGAATTGACCGTAAGGAAATGGTCCGCGTGCTTCATGACGAGCACGCTTTCTCTGACTTTTTCATTCGACATATGCTCATGCGCAACATTCGAATTGAAGCTGACCTGGTCGATCAACTTTTCAACTCCAGCGAAAAACGACTGGCCCGGGCGCTGTTGTTGGTCGCACACTATGGAAATCAGGGCGAACCAAAAACCGACATTCCCAAAATCAGCCAGGAAACACTGGCCGAAATGATCGGAACAACCCGCGCTCGAGTCAGTTTCTTTATGAATCGGTTCAGGAAATTGGGGTTTATCAGCTACAACGGGGGACTGCAGGTTCACAGTTCCCTGCTCGGAATCGTCCTGCATGAGTAGTAGCAGCCACTGTCTACGGACGCGTGCGTCAAGTTCCGTCTCTACCTAGCCCAAGAAAAGCCATTCGCGAAAGGCCGCGGCCCACCCACCAATGCACTGAACTATATAACGCCCCGATTGCTGCCCGGCCGCACCCGGGGTCAACCGTTGGTCCTTCGCGCTGCCACAAATCACAGGTTTGTGGCTCTCAAGACAGCCGGCCGGACGGCAACGCCTGTCGGATCGACAATTGCAATTTCGTTTCTCGCAGACTATAAATAGCCCGCAGGCCGCCGAGTTTGGGAAAGAGGTGGGCAGATGAAGATGAACAGGCGAAAGCTATTGTCCGTGCTCGGAATGTCGCCGGCTTTGCTCGCAGGCCCCGGCGCAGGGGGAAAAGAGAAAACCGCCTCTGGCCCGACGAAGCTTACCGGGGTGAACCCGAGGGGTATCGCGCCTGCCGTTCAACTCGTTCCGATGGCTCCGCGGTTGGCTTCTCTGGACGGCAAGACCGTCTTCCTGGTGTCGGACGGATTCCCCGGGGCCGATCACTTCCTGGCCCAGATGGGAGCCTGGTTCAAGAAAAACATGCCCAGCGTGACGACCGAGTACCGGCTGAAGGCCGGCCAGTTCGCCGATGACGACCCCAAGCTGAACGCAGAGATCAAGGCCAAGGGCAACGCCGTCATCATGGCGATCGGGCATTGAAGTACGTGCACCCCAGCGACCGTTGGTCACTGCGTAAAGTTTGAACAGATGGGTTTCCCGACGGCTCCGATGGTGACCATAGCGTTCAAGGATCTCGCAAAATCGAACGCCGCCTCGCGCGGCATGCCGCTGGAACGCATCTGCTTCACGCCCCATCCGGTATGGGGAAAAACCGACGCGGAGATGTACGCCTACCTCGAGGGCAATGACCCGGTAAGCGGCAAGCCGCTTATGAAAGAAGTTATCGACGCGCTGACCCAGCCGCTGACTGCAGAAGAGCAAAAAACGGGCTCTGTTGAAATTTCAACCGGACCAGCAACCTACACGGACACGGCTGAAAATCTGCAGCAGTATTATCTCGACAACGGAATGACCGATTTCATGCAGATTGTCATTCCGACCGAAGAGAAACTCGCAGAGATGCTGAAAGGCACGAGCCACAAACCCGATGAAGTGGTTGGCAGGATGTCCCCTGCTCGCGGTTCCTATCCGGAGTGGTCGTTCACCGTACGGCAGGTCGCGATCAACGCCGTGATGGCGGGAGCAAAGCCCGAATATCTTCCGACCATTCTGGCAATCGCGGAAACCGGGCTGACTTCGCTTTCCAGCTCGACAAACTCCTTTGCGACCGCGGCAGTGATCAACGGACCAATTCGCGACAAGCTCAACATGAATTATGGGATCGGCGCCATGGGTCCGTTCGCGCAATCAAACGCTGCAATCGGGCGCGCCTGGACCATGCTCTCCAGAAACCTGTCGAACTCCGGGGTACCCGGCCAGACCTATCTGGGCACGCTCGGCAATGGCGTGAACTACAACAACCTCATCCTGCCTGAAAATGAAAAAGACAGCCCGTGGACTCCACTCCACGTGCAAAAGGGCTTCAAGGCTGAGGAAAACGTCGTGAGCGTATTCGTCGGGTTCAGCATCTCGCAGGGCCAGGGCGGCATCGGTCTGGGAGTGAAGCCCGTGCCGCAATATCACGAGGCCATAGCCTACAACTGCATTCCGTTCGGCCCACTATTCGGAGCGCTGATTGTTTGCGACCCTCTGGTAGCGCAGGGGCTGGTCGAGCTGGGATATAAGACCAAGGAGCAGCTGGCCGACTGGCTGCAGAAGAATTCGCTGATTTCGGCCAAGAACGCGCGATCCACTCTGTTCGCCAACCGCTGGGTTCCGGACGCAACAACCCCGGACGACGCGATGATTCCGTATTACCAGCGCGCCGACTCGTACAACTTCGTTGTCATCGGCGGACAAACGAATCCCTATCACATGGTAGGGAATATGAGCTACCGTGTGAGCATCTCAATTGACAAGTGGGCCTAGAGGTTGGCAGCAAACTGAAAGAAACCAAACCTCACACAGTAGGTATAGACAAATATTCGTATGAGCGGGTGATCTAGGCACGTCTGTAAGACTACTTCCGGGGGGGAAGTATCCGAAATGCAAAGCACAAAAGGAATGAAGTGGTTTTTTGGCTTGGCCCTGACGGCGGTCTTCGTTGGTATTTGTGCCGGGGCTGATTCGCCGTCGAAGCCTGTTGACGATAAGGCACTCAAGAACGCCGGCAAGAATGCCGACGAGTGGCTGACGAACGGTCACGACCTGGGCGACCAGCGCTTCAGCCCGCTGAAGCAGATCGACACCTCGAACGCCAGCCATCTGGGCCTCGCGTGGTATTACGACACGGGTTCCTCTCCGGGAACGGTTGAGACCACTCCGATTATCGCCAACGGAGCGATGTACGGCACCGGGACGTGGGGCATTGTGTACGCACTCGACGCGCGCACGGGACAACAGAAGTGGACTTGGGATCCCAAAGTAGGCCACCAGAATTTCCCGCCGGGATCGTCCGGCAAACCCGATCGCCAGCGCACCGGCCCGAGCATGTGCTGCGGACCCGCCAACCGCGGCGTAGCCTTGTATGAAGGTAAGGTGATCGTCGGTACCCCCGACGCGCACCTGGTCGCGCTCGACGCCGAAACGGGCAAGATCGTTTGGGATACACTTACCGCCGATTCGGCTGCCGACTACAGCATCACCGGCGCGCCGATCATCGCCAAAGGCAAAGTAGTCATTGGCAATGCTGGCGGTGAGTACGCCGTGCGGGGCTACGTGTCCGCGTATGACGCGAACACCGGCAAACTGATCTGGCGCTTCTACACCGTGCCCGGAGACCCGTCGAAACCTTTCGAAAACAAGGCAATGGCGATGGCTGCGAAAACCTGGACCGGCGAATGGTGGAAACTCGGCGGCGGCGGAAACGCGTGGGACGGAATTTCCTACGATCCAGATCTCAACCTCGTCTATTTCGGCACCGGTCAAGGCGGTCCGTGGGTCATTAAATATCGCAGTACAGGCGACAATCTGTTTGTGTGCTCTATCCTGGCTGTGAATGCAGATACGGGCGATTACGTCTGGCACTTCCAGACGACGCCGGGGGATGAGTGGGACTACGACGCTGTGCCGGGGCTCACGCTCGCCGATCTGAAAATCAATGGAAAGACTCGCAAGGTTCTGATGCAGGCTCCGAAGAACGGATTTTTCTACGTGATCGATCGCAAGACCGGTGAGTTCATTTCCGGGAAGCCCTACGTAAACGTCACCTGGGCGACCGGCCTTGATCCGAAAACCGGTCGGCCGATCGAAGCGCCGAACATGCATTACGACGATAAGAACGTTACCGCCGCGCCGGGCCCTGCGGGCGGACATGTGTGGCAGGGAATGTCGTTCAACCCGGCGACGGGGCTTGTATACCTGCCGGCACTCGACAGCACTTTCCTGTATGTGAGCGCGTCGACGTTCAAGCCAGAAGTGGGCTCCTACAACTGGGGCATCGTTTTCCGGCCGCCTCCGCCCCCGCGACCAGGCGAGACTGCTCCGCTACCGACTCCGCCGGGAGGGTCGCTTGTGGCGTGGGATCCAGTCACACAGACCGAGCGCTGGCGCCTAAAACAGATGAACGGCGGCGGGACGGTCACGACCGCCGGCGGAATCGTATTCGGCGAGTCCAGCGACGGAGAATTCAAGGCGCTTAGCGCGGACAAGGGCGAGGAACTCTGGTCGGCGAAACTGCAAGCGGGGATGGGCAATCCGGCCACGTATATGCTTGACGGAAAGCAGTACGTGTCAATACTTTCCGGGCGCCAGGGCAAAGCGCGCATTTACACGTTCACTCTGGACGGGAAGGAAACGATGCCGGCCGCACCGGCGAACGCTCCGCCTCCTCCGCCACCTGCCGGAACAGCGCCGGCCGCGCCGACACAACAGAATCAGCAGTGAAAAACGCGGGGTGCCGCCGCAAGCGAACAGCTGGCGGCGGCATGACGCCGCGCCCTTTGCAACTCGCGGCGGCTCGTCCGCGAAGTCAATTCTACGTTAAGCAAACCGCAGCCCACTTCGCCGTGGTGGTTTCAATCATCGCAATCACGTTTGTATCCGCGCTTGGAAGTCCGTCGCCTCCTCAGAATCGCTCTGCGGCCGCGCACGCGCAACCGATTGGACGTCCGCTGACCACAATCGTCATATTTGGCGATCAATACAACGGCGGGGACGAGCTCTACGATGTGAAGATCACGGTCGAGGAAGCGGTCCGCGGCGAAAAGGCGTGGCAGATCGTGAAGGATACAAGCGCTTTGAACAATCCCCCTGCCGCGGGATTTGAATACCTGCTCGCTCGCATTCGCTTCGAATTTTCCGCCAGGACGAGGCCCGATCACTATCGCTATACTCTGGATCAGAGCCAGTTCACGGCGATGTCCGGCGACGACAGGATGTACGATGCGGCCGTCCTCGCCAAGCAGCCCGAACCCGCGCTGCACGCCACGCTTCGATCGGGAGATTCGGCCGAGGGGTGGGTTGCATTCCTGGTCCCGGGAGGCGATCATACGCCGCTGATGCTGTTTCGCGAGGACGTCGGTTCCGTAATCCATGAAGGCAGCGGCTCACTTTTCAAGCTCTACGATGAAAAGGCCTCCGCGACCGGCAAGTCCAAGACTTCCTGATATTATTCCCGAATGAACAATGAAGACCGCCATGGATAAAGTCCGTGCGGTAAGTCTGCGCACATCGGGCGCGACGATGAAGCGCCGTGCGGATGGAACATGCATCATCCGCCCGGATGAGCCGCTGGAAAGTTACCCTCGCGTGCTCACCGAGCGGCTGATCGATTGGGCGCGCCTGGCGCCGGACCGCGCGCTTGCCGCCAAAAGGAGCGCGGACGGTCCTTGGCGCTTCCTGACCTACGGCGATGCGCTCGGGAAAGTTCGCAGCCTGGGACAGGCGTTTCTCGACCGCGGGCTTTCGGCCGATCGCCCGGTCGCGATTCTTTCAGACAACGATCTCGAGCATCTGCTGCTGATGTTTGCCGGGCAGCACGCAGGTGTTCCCACGGCGTCTATCGCGCCGGCCTATTCGCTGGTCTCGACGGACTTCGCGAAGCTCAAACACGTCATGAAGATCCTGCGGCCGGGGATGGTGTTTGTTTCAAACGGCGCAAAGTATGGGCGCGCGCTCGAGGCCGCCGTCGATCCAGATATCGAGATCGTGTTCGTGGAGGAAGATATTCCCGGGCGCAGATCTATTCCGTTCGACGAGCTCTTGGGGGTTACGCCAACTGGAGCCGTGGACCTGGCCCACGCGGCGATAAAACCCGATGATGTGGCGAAATTCCTTTTTTCGTCAGGCTCGACCGGGCTTCCGAAGGCTGTGATTAACACCCATCGCATGATTTGCAGTAACCAGCAGATGATTCTGCAGGGCTTTCGATTCCTGGCCGAGGCGCCGCCGATTGTCGTGGACTGGATGCCGTGGAATCACACCGCGGGCGGCAACCACAATACTGGAATGACGGTCTACAACGGCGGCACTCTTTACATTGACGATGGCCGTCCGACCTCCGGTGGAATCGCTGAAACAGTACGAAATCTGCGCGAGATCGCGCCCACCGTTTATTTCAACATGCCGCGCGGTTACGACCTGCTGCTGTCTTGCTTTCGGGATGACCTACAATTGCGTGAGAATTTCTTCAGCCGACTGAAATTCATGTTTTACGCAGGGGCAGCGCTCTCCCAGCCGCTCTGGGATGGCTACCGGAAGCTGATGATGGAAGTTTGCGGTGAGCGGATTCTGATGGCCACGGGTCTGGGTGCAACCGAAACTTCTCCGATGGCGTTGCAATGCACTTGGGATTCGGAGCGGGCTGGCGCCATTGGAATCCCGATGCCGGGTGTCGAAGCCAAGCTGGTGCCCTCCGGCGACAAACTGGAAATTCGAGTGAAGGGGCCGAACGTGACGCCCGGCTACTGGCGCGATCCTGAGCTTACACGGCAGGCGTTTGACGAAGAGGGTTACTACAAATTCGGAGATGCGGTGCGGTTCGTCGATCCGGAGGATGTCAACAAGGGCCTTTTTTTCGACGGACGCTTTGCCGAGGATTTCAAACTGGCGTCGGGAACCTTTGTCAACGTGGGACCATTGCGAACCAAGATCATCCACTGGTTCGCGCCATATGTGATCGACGTAATTATCACCGGGCAAGATCGCAATTTCCTGGGGATGATGCTCGTACCCAACCTCGAAGCATGCCGCACTCTCACCTCGGGGCTATCCGGGGGCGCTGCACCCGCCGATGTGCTGCGGCACGAGTCCGTCGTCGAGAAATTCTCGGCGCTTCTTGAATCGTTCGCCGCGCAGGCAACCGGCAACTCGAATCGCGTCGAGCGGGCGGTGCTGCTCGATGAGCCACCGTCGCTTGACGCCGGAGAGATCACGGATAAAGGTTCGCTGAATCAGCGCGTGATTCTTGAGCGCCGCGCCACGCTGGTCGAAGAAATTCATGCATCGCTTCCCTCCTCGCGCATCCTTCGCAGTTCGTAACTACAACTTGCCGACATTATTTGCTTTGCCATGACGCGGCGATGGACCTTCCGGCGAACGCCCCAGCTCATGGCATTGCAAGGACGGCGCCTCGACTGTCCTAAACGACACGCCCTACGACTTGGACATATTGTAGACTTTGTATGTGATTCGCCCTGGAAAGAGAGCACACATCATGAGTAGGCAACGCTGGTTTCGGCCCTGCCTTGTTCTTGGATTCATTCTGTCATTCGCGGGAGTTCTCGCGGCGCAAGGGACAGCTCCGCCACAGAGCGCGCCAGACAAGTTGCTGGTCTTAAACGGAAAGACCGTGGATACAAAGGTCCGCCAAATCGACGGCCGTTCCTACGTGGACATCGAAGCGCTCGCCCAAGCCACCAACGGAGCGGTCACAGTCGAGCCGAATCGGGTAGTGTTGACTATTCCCGTCGGAAACCCCAGCGTTGCGGCCGCACCCCCGGCGGACGGGCTGTCGCGAAACTTCGCGAGTTCGGCTATCGCCGTAGTGGCTGAAATGAGAGAGTGGCGGGGAGCGATCGGAGCGATGATTACTTACGGGTTGGCTGCCAGCAAGTCGTCGGCCCAGGATTATCATGAGCGGGTGGCCGAGGACCTCAGGCAAACAACGCTCGCTGCGTCTACCGACGCGGACAAAAACGCTCTGCAGCTCCTGAAGAACGAGTCCGACAGCTTGACGGGTTGGGCGAACGACGTGTTGGCCGCGCGCCAAAACCTGGATGGCGCGAAAACGCTCGACCCAAATGCCCTGCAAAATGATCCTGCCCTGGCGAAAATCACAACTTGCAGCCGTTTCCTGAATGCGATGCTCATCAGTGGCACGTATAGCGATAACGGCAGCTGCCACTAGAATCGCGGCTTGCTGCCGGATCATCGTCGCGCTCCCCCTGCCTGCTGAGACTTCGACCCGAATTGACGATGTCCACTGCTGTGATACACTCCGCGAAAGTAAGGGTCACAGGGGGATTATCTTGAAGTGCAAACTTTCCGTGGTCTTGCTTCTGTGCGCGATATTACTCACCGCGGGTTCGGCGCGGGCGCACCACTCGCCTTCTTCGATTTTCGATATGTCCCAGAAATTCACGCTGACGGGCACGCTTACTCAGGTTGACTGGGTGAACCCGCACATCGCCATCTACATTGACGTGAAGAAGGCGGACGGCACTGGCGTCGAGAACTGGAAATTCGAGAGCGCTCCGCCCTCGTGGCTCAAGCGCGTGGGCGTCAACAGCGCCGACTTCAAAAAAGCGGTTGGGCAGAGCGTGACGGTGGAAGGAAATCGTGCACGAGATGGATCGCCCTACGGGTTTCTGCAGAAAATTACATTCGCGGACGGAAATTCCCTGGCTATGGTAAGCCCGAACGACGTCAACACAAGCCACTAAGACGAACCAACTGAAAAGGGGGCGGGAAACATGATGTACCAGAGTATTTGCACAATCGTGGCGGCGCTGATGCTAGCCGCCTCCTCGCCGGCACAACAGAATTCGACGGCGGCGACCCGTAAAGCTCCCGACGCAATTGCGGTTCATCCGGATTTGAGCGGAAATTGGGCCTATTCGATTGCGCTGCCCGGCGGAGCACTGAGGAAGGAAGTCAACGGCACGGTTAGCTACTCGCAGCTTGATTTGAGCGGACGCATGCCGGCCAAGACTCCGGTCGACGGCGCAGTGCCGTCTACGCCTGCGCCCTCATACAAGCCAGAGTTCCAGGCGAAGGTGAAGTATCTGCTGGACCACGAGGCGAAGCTCGACAAAGTATTCTTCTGCGGCAAGCCGGGAGTGCCACGCATCAGCTCGCCGCGCAAGATCATTCAGCTCCCGACGGAGACGATTTTTCTTTACGAGGACGCTTCCGGAGATCCCTACCGGATTATACCGACCGACGGAAGGCCGCACCGCGCAGATGCCGATCCTTCTTATTACGGAGATTCGATCGGCCACTGGGACGGACCGACATTTGTGGTTGATTCCACGAACTTCGTCGATGATACGTGGTTCGGTGAGGGAGGATATTTTCACACGTCCGCGATGCACGTTACCGAACGTTTCTGGAAGGTCGGCGACAATCTCGCCTATCAGATTACGGTGGACGATCCGAACGTCCTGACCTCACCCTGGACTCAGGCGCCCCGCGTGATCAAACCTTCGACCGTCCCGCTGGAAGAATCACCCGAGTGCATCGAAGATGATGCGCATAGGATGGACAACCTGGATCATCATCTGCAGCGTTGAGAGCTTTGTGCGATGATCCGTCGCTTCACCCGGGATCAAGACTCGGACTGAAGCGCGAGCTGTTACCAACCGGCCTTCATGCCGTAGATGCCGGTATTGACGATTGCCTCGACGCGCATGATCTTTCCGTCTTGAATCTTGAACATTTCCGCGATTTCCCAAGTCCACGGACCCGTCCGGGTTTGCTTTGCCGTTTGCCCGTCGGCCAGCGTGTAGGATCGCAATGTTGCGTCGTGATCGAAAAAGCCGAGTACAAAGACGAGACCGCGCTCTTCGTCGATTACAGCGAATCTGCGGTCCCGGATCAGCGTATCAGGCTGGAAGTTGCGGGTCTTGATCTGGTCTGAACAGCCGAGACCGAGAACCGAGGTGGGATTCGCCGCGGCCGACTTGTTGTTCGTCGTCTGGACTCCGGATTCGATCCGATCACAGTTCCCATCGAACGGAACAAACGACGCGTGGCCCTTTTCGATGGCGCTGAAGTAGCTGTTGGCGATGGCGATCATATTCTGCCGCGAGCGCCGCTGTGCTGGCGGGATAGTCTCGGCGAAGATCGGATTCGGCGTAACAAGATTCTCAGGCCGGGCGATGCTTCCGGCCTCCTTGCGGGCAATGATCGCCTCAATTTCTGAGACGCGACGCAGCTGGACTTTAATCCGCAGCCCCAGGATTACGGGCGCGCCATTCTCCGGCAACACGCCCATAAACATCGCCTCGCCCTGTTGCGGATCATCCGCATAAATCTTGTAGGTCGGCGGACCGCTGGCGGTGCCCCAGAAACCGTCGCCGATCTTCAGCAGCTGGCCGTTCTCGGTATATTTCACGTCACGCGCGAGCAGCAAAGTTGAAGAGTCGTGGGCGGCCATCGCCACAAGGACTTGGTCGAGAAAGCCGTTAAGGCATGACCGGTCACAGTCGTAATTGAAGCCGGGATCGTAGTCGGCGGGTGGCGCCGCCGATTGTGCCCTCGCAGTGACTGGCGCAGCCGCGACGAAAATCAGCAGCGCCGAGGCGCTAAGAACTTTTCGACAGAATCGCATTTTGCCTCACACGCTACTTCGCTTCCTTCACCCATGGGCTGGGCATGTAGTACGGAACCGTGTCGAGCACGGCTTCGATCTGGCGGATTTTGCCATCCTTGATCTTGAACAGCTCGAAGATCAGGAACGTGTAGGGGCGATCAAACGGCGCGCCGACTGTGCGAACGGTGCCGTCGACCAAAGTATTCTTACGCACCGTACCGTTGTGATCGAAAAAGGTCGCCGCAAAAACCATCTGGCGCTGCTCGTCCACCAGGTAACGGCGATCGCGGCAGCGAGTGACCATCTTGAGCATCCCAGTCTCAAGTTGCGCCTGGCATCCCATCCTTTGCACCGCGCCGGCCTTCGGGTCCGGGTTATTGGCCGTGATGGATCCGTTTTCCATACGCTGGCAGTCGGGATCGAAGGTCGTGAAGAGCTTGCCCGTATTCTGTTGGATGGTCGAGAAATAACCGTCCGCGAGAGCGACCAGCTTGTCCCGGGAGACGCGCTCGCTCGCGGGTTCGTCCTCGGAGAAAAGCGGCTTGTCCTTGAGGTTCTCGGGGCCGCCAGCGAGCGGTCCCGCGCCTTGCGGTCCGGGCCGGTCCTGTCGGGCGACGATTACTTCGATTTCCGTGACTTTATGCTCAACGACCTTTAGACGGGCGGCGAAAACGGACAGATGAGTGTCCTCGTTCGAAACGCCCAGAAAACCGACCTGGCCGGTTTGCGGGTCGTCGACATAAACCTTGTATGTCCCCCAGCCGTCGGAGGTCTGCCACAAACCTTCCCCGAGCTTCATCTCGACGTTGTTCTCGGTGTACCTGACGGTCGCTGCGTGCGGCAACTTGGATGGGTCGTGTGCGGCGACGGCGCTCATATATTGATCGACGAAGCCATTGAGGCAAGCGCGGTCGCAGTCTCCGGCTTTTGCGGCGGGCGATGCGCCGGCGGCACTCGCGCCGTTCGGCGAGCCGGAGGCAAACACAAACAGCAGTACAGCCAGAGCAGACCACGCGAAGAAATTCCTGCGCATCATTCCCCCCACGGGTAATTGAGAGCACGTATGCAGCGTCGAATCTATATCAGATACGATGCGGGGGCGCAACCGCGAGGTGGGATCGGTACTTGTATTCGACGGCAATACGTCAGCGCCATTTTTTCAATTCAGGCCACAACTGTGCGAGCGTTCCGAATTTTGGGCCGCGGCAGATATCGACGCCGATCTCTGTCTCGAGCGCGTAGGGATTATCCGGAGAAATTCCGACGAATTGCACGGAGTCAAAATATCGCTCGAGCGCTTGCTTGCTTTGGCCCAGGATTATCATGCACTGGCCGGAGTAACCGCGCGGTCCCCACAGGAAATAGGTCTGATGGCCGCTAAGAGCCGAGGGTAAACCGTAACGGCGGCCTAAGAAATCGATTGCGCCAGCTTGACCGTAGTCTTGGGCGAAGATGGCGCAGCCGGCGCGTTCGGTTTGCGGAATCTGGTTCCAGGCTAGAGCAGTCTCGTCCACAATTTCCTGCCAGCCAAACTGATCGGCATACCATTGCGGCAGCGCTGCCTGCTCGTGCTGGTGCTCCATTACGGGCAGCTTAAAGGGCAATCGTTTCATGTAGGCCAGGAAGTGGTCGGGCGAAAGGATCGGAACGGTCACAGGAGCCAGGTGCGCGCCGCCTGCCAGCAGAAGAATCACTATGGCCGGTTTAAGCCATGCGTTTGCGGGGCGGTTGAACCCAAAGTCGATTACGACAGCGCCCGCGGCAAGCAGCATAGGATAGGCAGGGGCGAGGTAGTAATTCTTGCCGTGCAGGGCGAACAAGACCGCGTAGCAGACAAGATAACTCCAGCCCAGGAGCCGGAATGGTTTGAGCCGGGCGGAGAAAAACAGCGCGATCAGTCCGGCTATCCAGATCGGCGCGGCGAGCGGGTGCACGAGAATGGTCTGCTGAATGAAATATTGAACGGGTCCGAGGACCACATCGCGGCCGTCAGAGCGGATGTTGTGCATCAATTGGAGGAAAGGCCAGTGGTAGTGAATGTTCCAAAGCAAGTTTGGCAGAAACACGAGGAAGGCCGCGATGCCGCCGAGCCAGAGCCATTTGTCGAGCAAGAAGCGGCGGTTTTCGGTCAGTAGCAGCCCGACCACGATCCCGAAGCCGAACAGCGCGATGGTGTATTTTTCCTCGAGACCGCAGCCGGCGATTACGCCAAACCAAAGCCAATAGCGAGCGTCATTGCGCTTGACCGCGAGAATTGCAAAGTATGCGCAGCCCATCCACAGATTAGGTTCGAGGCAGTTTGTTGTGAGCAAACTGCCATTTGAAAGGTACTGCGGCGCAATGACAACCGTGATGGCACTCAGTAGCAGAGCGAAACGGCGTCCGCCAAATTCGCGAGCGATCAGCGCGGTTTGCACCACGAGCAACGAAGAGCTCAGCGCCGGAATGAATCGAATGCTGCGCAGAGAATCGCCCAGTAGGGCCCGGCTGACGTGAATGAGAAAAGGGATTAGCGGCGGTTGGTCGACGTAGCCCCAGGCAAGATGATTGCCGCATGCGATGTAATCGAATTCGTCGCGAAAATACCCGTAGCGATTATTGAAGTAGACGTGAAAGACAAGTTTGGCCAACGCGATAGCCCAGATGAGCGGCATCCCGAATGAGAACCAGGGACGCTCTTGAAACTGAGGGGCTTCTGGGGCGTATTCTGGCGCGTGAGACATTCGAATATTTGGCGGTTCCGAAAATTGGCTGGACTGGCCCAAGCATTTGTTATTACGCAATCGAACGGCGGTTGTTTCGCTGCGTGGAGGGCCGGAAATGTATTGCGCCTAAGCGCGTCCCAGAACGGGCTTAATTTCCCAGCCCTGGCGGCTGGTATAAGTTCTGCCGCACCGACAAATCTTAGTCCCCGAAGGTTCCAATGTTCAGGCTTTTGGTAGAGCGTAGGCCGGGACCCACCATCCATGTACTTGGCTGTATGTGCGGAAAGGTAGCCTCACCTTCGCGATGGGACCGTCCCCCATGTGCATCGTGTCCACGATGATCAGATCGGCCCGACCGCCTTCAAGGAGGCGGTTTGCGACTCCCACAAGGTAGCCATCACCCTCGGGAGCTTCCTTGCTACGCGGAACGAAGCAACACTCTTGCAAACCGGAATCGTCACCGACCCAAAATTCCGACGTTGTGCGAGTAGCGTGGTCGAACTTCGTATAGGAATTGGTCGGACGGAAGGGCATGTTGCCGAGTTTCACGTTCAGCGGTTTTGTCGGGTCGGAAGTGGGCATGAATCCGATGCGATAAGGAATCGTCTGGTAGCGGTCATCCTGACGCGGCAGCGCACCCGACTGAGGGTAGAGCACCTCCATGTTGTAGTCGCGTGGAGTCTTGTCTGAGAGATCGACCGACAGGCGATGCAGCGTTCCGGCGGCCGACTTCGGATCAAACGGCTCGCCGTGAAGATTGGGAAAAAACGGAAACTGATTCTTGAGCGCCATATCCATGTCGACGTAGATCTTGCTGCCGTCGGAAAACGCCCCCATCACATGGGTAGCACAGCGCTCAGGCCCCTTGAACCATCGTACGTCCTTCCCGTCCCCGCCGCGTTCCAGGACGCCGAACCACGTCGGCAGAGTGGAATCCCAGGCGAAGTGAACCTGGCCCTGTTTCATGCGTTCGACGTTCGTGGCCATCGGGATTACCAGAAATGCGATGTACTTCTGCGAGACGGCAAAGTCATGAACCATTCCGACGTACGGAACCTTGAGCCACGTTTCCCAGGTAATCTTGCCCTTCGCGTTGGCCGAAAAGACGTAGATGTCGTCCGTCGCCATTCCCTTGGCCTCGTAGCCGTAGGAAATCATCTCGCCAGTGGCGTTGTCGAACTTGGGATGAGCCGTATGGGTAAGGCTATGAAGGCCGCCTCCGAACGTGTAGTAGTCGTCAACCGTTTCGAGTGTGAGCGGATTCATCGCGACCGGCGGACTATCTTCTTTTAATGAGAACAGGAGGCCGTGGTGATATACGACGTGCGTATTCGCAGTGCCGCGGCTGACATTTTTCACGCTGGGATCGTCGGTGAACGGATTGCGATACATGCCGAACAACCGCTTCCGAGCGGCGGCCTGTGCCTTGAAGCGCTGGGTACGGGGATAGCGGCTCTTGAAATCCACGTGACCATTTGAAATGCGGAACATGCTGACGTGGCCTTCTCCGTCAAACGGAATGTTGCCCTGCATCGGGGGATACTGCCAATCTGGTCCAACGCGATAAAACGCGCCGTCGATGCTGGTCGGAATCTCACCCTCGACATCGCAATCGCGAATGTCGATTTCCGCACGGAACGGACCGCCGCCGCCCAATCCGGGAGTGCCGGTGGCAAAATGAACGGTCTCCGCCTTCGCCGACGCACTAAACGGAGACAAGGTACCGGCTACAGCGCTTGTGCCCGCCGCAGCAGCGAGCGTCCCCATGAAGCTGCGGCGACCGATCGCCGCGCCGTCGGTGGACTTCTTTGTTTGCTTGGATTTGCTTTTCATCTGTCCCCCATAATCCTTGCCCGGGATCAAACCGTTAGCCCGCTGGAAACAATCGTTGCCGACAAGCGTCCGACCTGGTCTTCGCGTAGTTTCCCTAGAAACGCGCAGCATTGCAAGCGTTACCGGTTCAGATCAGCCGCACGTGGGCAAGCCATCACAGAAGCCCTGCGGGCAGTCCCGCTTCCGCGGCGCCGCAGAGACCGAATCCCGGCCCTCGCGTAACCCACAGCAAAATTGCGAGTGCGTGCTTCGGATAGCGCGCCATCATCGCTTTCGCGATGTCCACGAAGCGAACGCCCGGCATCGCGACCTCCTTATAGTCGCGCATCCACTGCACGCTGGCATCTAGTAGCTCGACCCCTCCCACCGGTCCGTGACCGGGAAACAGCTTGTCGATCGGGCCGACTTTACGGACCTCCTCGAGCGCTTCGATCCACGTTTCGGGATCGTTTACGTCCGACATGTAGTGCTGAGCCTGTGCATAGACCAGATCGCCGGCGATTAGCGCCTTTTGCGCGGGAAGATAAAATGCTGTGGCGTAGACCGTCTCCACCATGAAAAGGTCCAGGAAGGCGATATCGTGCCCTTCCAGCTCGAGACCGTCACCCCGCAAGGGTTCAGGAAGCGGCAGCGTCGCGGGAAGCTCGCCGCGATACATTTCCTGCCAGTGGACGACCTTCGCGCGAAACTCGCGCATTCCGTCAATAACCTCCTTCCGGGCGTACATTTTGGCGGCTGGAAAGGCTTCGTGCAGCGCGCCCAAGCCGAAGTAATGATCGGGATGGGCATGGGTGATCAATACCGACGTCAATTCCCTGCCCGATCCGCGAATCATGCTGACGAGCTCTTGGGCGTCGCTCTGAATCAAACAACTATCGACGAGGACTGCCTCGTTCTTGCCCTTGATCAATACCGCGTTCGACGCGAGCGCGCGTGGCTCCGCGGTGAACAGATCAAACTCAAGATCACCTCTTGGTATTGTCATGAGTAGACCTCTTTTGGATCCGCTGCAAAATTACGGACCCAGCCACAATCGTCGCGTCATCGGTTGGTTAGGCTGCACGTACGCTATGAACGCGACTCTCCGGCAACGACAAAACATTCACAGCTCGAGAATCGGCACGACATTGCTACGGCGAAAATTTCGTCGCTTAAACCCGCAGGACGCCCCACGCCGTGCTCCGCAATTTGGCCATGGGAAATGCCCACCGCGAACCCGCCCGACCGCCGGATCGCGGAGGAAGGCTACTGCGGCATCTCTCTGAATGTAAAGCCCAAAGGGCAGTCCTTCGCGGGCAAACCGGCACGGCGTATGAATTCTTCTTCCGCCACGGCCAAAATATTTCGCGGTAGAATGGTTGTCACGCGCCCGTAGCTCAGCTGGATAGAGCATCTGGCTTCGAACCAGAGGGTCGGGAGTTCGAATCTCTCCGGGCGCGCCATTATTTTCAATCAGATAGCTCTCGCTAAGGTCTTCGGTTTTGCACACTCTTTGCACATCTACAACCTGGCGGTGATCCTCTCTTTGCAGGTTTACATAAACGGTGTGCCCGTTTGACAGCAAAAATCTAACGTAAGCGAGCCATTGGACCTTGCCCTTGTCACGGTATGGCCGCGAAAATCGGGCGCATCGGTGGCAAGATTTCTGGTGCGGACAACAAAAGATTAAAGCGCGGATCCTTTGCGCCGGGGATTGCTGTAAAAGCCGGGCGCAGAAGCTGCATTGCCCAAAATCATCGCCGCTATCACGTGCGCCGCCACAAATTCAATCCCGACAACTGCCGCCTTTGCAGGAAACTTGGCCGATTCCGCGAGGGTATTCATTGCAGGGGCTGCAAGATTCAATTCGTCAATCGAAAGCGCTCGAGGTGGTACTGCGATGGCTGCCGCGATTACCGCAACAAAATCAAGCGCGCCCGGTATTGGCGCGAAGCTACGTAATCCCGGCATGCCGCCCTATTTTCCTTCTCCACTGTCAGGACTGAGTTCGCTGGCCCTTGTCCATCCGGTCCACTGCTGAAACTTAACCTTGTAAATATCCGTACCGTCCGATGAACGAGTCTTTTCCGACAGGATTTGCACGCGGTCGCCCCTGTTCAACACTGCTATTTTCTTGCAAAGTGCCTGCCACGAGCCGGTCTCGAAACAATCATCGCCCTGAATCTCCGATCCGTATTCGTACGTTACCGCCGCCCAATCAGAGCAAGGTACCGCGTCGCAATTGGGCCGGGATTCAGGCTTCGGCTTGGGCTGAGGTTTAGCTTTGGGCGGATCGGGGACCCAGCCCGTCGTCGGCGGGAGCGGCTGGCTCAGAGAAACGTACAAGAAGGTTGTCGCGTCCGGACTAGCTTCGCAGGCGCGCTGGATGTCGGCGGGTACATCGGCGTTGGCGGCGTCATTCGGTACGGGAATCTGCTTCAATCTGTCAATGCACGCCAACATTCGTGCCTCTTGTGCTGCCGCTTCCGCCCGCTCTTCCTTTTCCTGCCGATAATCTTGGTACTTTTGCCAGCCCCAGAATCCGCCGACAGTTACGATGCAGAGCAATACCAGCCCGATGACGAGCTTGAGTGCCTGCCGCCATCGGTTATGTTTGTCGATGAGATACAGAATGAAAATCAGAACAAGGGCGCTTCCGATCCACATTTGTCATATCCTCCGCCATGCGGCACAGCGCGGGCGGTGCGTTGCTTTTTCCGTGATACTTGACCGATACCGTACCACTTGTTTTACAGTTAGACAATTGCACGTGGCTGATAACTCGGCATGCCGGACGGATGAGGTGGCGCAAAGTGAGCACGGAACGCTCTATCCCAGTCGTCATGAAAGAAATCAACGCAAGATTGGAATTGCTTGAATCCAATTTACCGAGGCCTGTTGACGCAACGACGATTTCGCAGATGTCCAAGTTGCCAGTTAAAGCCCTTCTTTATCGTGAAGCGCTCATATGGCGAGTGGTCGAACTGGCCAGGGCGGCGTACGAGAATTTCGCGGCTGACAAACTCGTAGCGGGAATAGTTGTCACGCGCGCCGTCGTGGAAACTAGCGCCGCCTTGTGGTATCTGTGCGGGAAAGTTGCCGCCGCCGTGGACTCCGATGCGGTGGGAAACATTGACGATTATCTGATGAAAATGTACGTGGGCGTGGCCACGGGAAACACAGGCAAGGATTCTGTGCCAACGACCGATCAATTGCCACGCCCTATCAGGGTGGGATCGTTTCTCAGGCACGTCGAGAAGGACATTGAGGGCTTCAGCTATCAATATGGAATTCTAAGTGAATACGCTCATCCAAACTGGGCTGGCACAGTCCTTCTCTATTCCAAGACCGATACCGAAACTGGGATCACCGATTTCGGTCAGCATCTACGGAAAGCTGAATCGACTAAGCAGCTTGGCGTCTTGAACCTAAGCGTGGCACTGGCAATGTTCGAGCGTAGCTATAATCGAATCAGCGATACGCTTCCGGCTTTCGTCGCCTTGTGCGAGCGCACTCTGACGGAAAAGACCGAAGGCAAGTCTGCGGGAGCGTAAGTAGCGTGTTCCGGAGGTTTCGATGGAAGTAAATCCCAAGGGCACCGTGTTCGTCGAACTCATAGCTAAACTAATGGACCTGCTGACGGACCCCAACTTTTCGAGAATTGAAGTCGTCATGGCGAATTATGAACTGGACGATAACGGCCAAAGGAAGGTCAAATCCGGCAAAGAGGTAGTTGCTATGCGGCCTTTTGTCGTCGAAGGAATGGATGAAACAGTGCAAGACGGACTTCGCAAGGAGCTTGACCGTGGCCCAATCACGCTCTTAATGGTTCTGTGGATCGACCGGACCCAGAAGGGCGTGCCGCTAAGAATGCTTTTCTTTGACGAAGCTGGCAAAAGAAGGACGCCGAGGATCGACGGCATGGATCATCTCGAAAAATCGGTGATGGCGGACTACCTAAATCGACAGGTGAAAAGCTAAGGCGCTGGGATTCCTGTCTAGCCACGCCCAAAATGTGCCTGCCAGCCTTCTCGATTTGTTGCCGATGTGTTGCTATCGGAGGGCCGGTAAGCGGCGCAGCACCCCCAAGGTATAGTGCGTGTCCCTATTGACACGCGATTGCCTTTCGCTCTAAATTATAGTCGTGAGTGGTAGTAGATTTCGACCTGAGCTGGTCCTTACGGGAGATTGGAATATGGCAGGTATCAGCAATACGGACAGAGACGCCTTTGACTGCATTTGCAAAGGCGTTCACGATTTCAACGACGACGAACTACTGCGGCTTCACAAGATCGCAGCAGAAGTGAAGGCGATTGCGCGATCCGCAAGTGATCGCCAAGAAAGACAAATGATGGGGCGTAACCAACTTATGCAGTTGGGCGGGTGGCGGTAGTCACGCGAATCGGTTTTGCCCGGCCAGCGCCAAGGGACGAGTCATGAAAGAGAAAGATAGCAATTTCTATTTAAGGGCGATGGGCCTAGCGCCCGACCCAGAGCCCGAACGCTCGCTTTACGAGATGATGCTTGGACTTGATCCTCCGCCCGCTTCGCTTCCGGTACCTGCCCCTTTCACGCGCCGAATATCGCTTGCTGATTTGATGCGTGGCGCGCCTGCGGAACCGGTCGTACCCTTTGGTGAATTTGGCGCGCCGCCCCTTGGGCCTTACAGCTCCCTTGGGGACCTGGTCCGCTTGCCCATGCCTGCCGTACCACTTTCCGATCTGGGTACTTCAGGGTATTCGCCTTTTAGCTCGCTCGGCGACTTGAGCAGTGCTCTACCTCTCCCCGGTTATCGTGGCATGCGCGATTTGATCGGGCCGCCGATAGCCGGGGCCAAATCGAATCCGTATGCGCCGGCGATGGCGGTACCGAAGCCTTCGCCGAAACCGGAAGGCATACGGTTTAACCGTCCGAACGGGGCCATTGTAGAATTCTCCGAGCCGCATCGGTTTTCGTGGTCCATTGTATTGCCAGTGGCCGGTATCTATGTGGTGCTGGTGCCGGACGAAAATGGTAAGCCGCGAAAATTCCGCGAGCTGTATTTCGGGCAGGCGTCGAATCTATCTGAGCGGCCCACGAAGAGCCACGAGCGCTACGATGATTGGGTGCGCGCGGCTGGTTCGGCTGAATCCCTTTACGTCGCGTATGCGCTGATGTGGGGATCGGAAGAAATCGACCGCACGGAAATCGAATCCGGCCTCATCGCTTACTACAATCCGCCGTGCAATGACACGTATAACCTAGTTCGCCGGGCGCTAGGCTTCTGAAGCTACAGGAGGGGGTAATGCAATTCGGGGCGATAACCTTCAATGGAGATGCTGGGCGGCATACGGACAAGAATGATGTTGAGTGCACAGGTCGCGCATTCAGGGTCACTTCCAGGGGCGTAGGTGGAGTTTATGCCAATTACGTACAGTGTCGAATCTGCGGCCTTGAGTTGCAAGCCTACGAGAATGGGCTGGCGCAGCCACATCGCACTACCTTCGCCGATGCTATACGGCATTCGGCTAGAACTCGCGGAGTGCCTTGCCCCGCGTAGTTTGGTGTCGCCGGGAGGAAACGATGGAGCAGGAAATCAGGGTGTTATACGTCACTCAACCCTTCTAGCACAAGAACGCCGATTTCCCCGCCAAGCAGATCGAGCGCGCGTATCGGTCGGCCGAGGATGCAATAGCAGCCCCTTTCCCTGATGGCTGTGTCTTTGCATGCTTCGAGAGCGGGAACGAACGGCATGTCCGCAATCTGCCCTGTTCTTGGGAGATCCATCCAGCCGCGAGGTAGTTTCCGAACTCCGATCCTGGCCTTGTGCCTAATTAGATCCCTACCAGCCTTCCCGATTTGCAGCCAAGTGCCATAGGAAACACATCATGGGCTTCGCAAAGATCACCGGTCCTCTTACATCACGAATCGGACGGCGCGTTAGGTACGGAGCCCCCAAGGACGTCCACGGGAAGGGCGGCAAGGCACGATTCGGCAGGATCGTTGATGAAGTATGGGCCGATCCGAAGACGAACTTGGCCCCTCGGAGAAAGCCTAGCCATCGTCACGATTGGGGCGATTATTCCTTTTGCGCACAGCTCATCAGATGGGACGAGGATGGCCACCATTCGATACGTCTTGGATATTGGCGGAGGCGCGCCGGGGAAAACTGCTGGGAGTTCGCAGGGCAGACTACAGTTAGTTCCTCTTGGCGAACAATCAAGGCCCTCTGCGAGAAAACGCTTTCTAGGAAATCGTGGTTTCGCGATAAGCCGATTCGACACCCTGACGGGCAGCGGAGGTGATTCACGTGGCGGGTCAAAGGGCGGGTTCGGGTCTTGTCAAAAGATTGCTGGAATGGTCGGCAGTGCGGCGACCGGCGGTTTCTAAAAGCACGGCGGCGATTGAAGAAGCTTTCCTTTGGGGATACCAAACCGCCCAGCGTTCGGCTCGCGTTCCGGCTAGTGGCGAAAGTTTCGCGGTAGGCGCTGGAATGCTTTTGAACACGCGGCGGAGAAAGGTACTCGGCTGGTATTTGACCAAGAAGGATGGCAAGGCGGAGACGCTGATATTCAAGGATGCCAAGGTATTGCCGGGTATTCCGCACGGCGTTTTGTTACCAGTCGTGAAGAAGAAAAAGAAACCCCGGAAAACGAATCACGCCTAGCTGTAGCCCACGTAGCCCATTTAAGGGCGAATTTCAAAACGGTTTAGCCTGCAAGCTGCTATCCCGGCAAGGCTTAGGATTTCCCGGCCCAAAACTTCTAAGCAGAGGGTCGGAGATCTAAGCGCAGCACGCGATTTTTTCCAAAACTTAACTTAACTTGGCTTGGATGCAGGCGCGTTTCCAAGGTCACTACAGAGCGCTTCGAGCTTCTTCATGGCCTCCACCGTGTTTCCTGGGACAGACTTGATGTAATGGCGCTCTGTTGTGCTTACATTCGAGTGCCGAAGTAGTCCCTTGGCCGCATGCGAGTCTTTGGAAAGTGCAGTTACCGCCGTCGCCACACCGCGTCTCAGTGAGTACCACCCATGCCAGCGAGGTAATGAGGTGTCAAGTCGGAAGGCGTGGTCGGCTTCGTCGTGGTCTGCCTCGGCTTTTCGACAAGCCACGCAGCGCCTGAGTGCTGGAATTACAACTCGGTTTGCGAGGTTGTGGAGGTCCAACGGTTTCCCTGATGGCCCGCGCAAGATTGGTCCCGATTCCGGGTAGGCGTCTATCCGGCGAAGGTCGAACAAGATGCTGCCGAGCGGTTCGATCACCGGCACGGGGTTCGCACTAGCCGCCGTCTTGGGCGAAGTCGTGTGCGTGTGCCACACCGATTGGCGCACGACTAGTTGCTTGTCGTCAAAGTCTTCCCAACAGGCTCCTCGCGCTTCGCCGGGCCGTAGTCCTGCGAAAAACATAAGTGCGACCGCGGCGCGAGCCTTGTTCTCGCCATCCGTGCTTAGGATATCCATGATTGCGAGTACCTCGTCGGGCGTGGTGGCGTGAGAATCGTCGGGTGCAGCGGCTTTCTTCGGAATCATAGCGTCCCGAATCGGGTTTACTCCGTCGAGCGCACCCTGATTCTTGGCGAACGTGAATACGGCGCTGAGCAAAGATTTAATGTGCTTTAGCGTCTTTCTTCCCACGCTGCGTGATCTGTGGACCTCACCCAATAGAGTCGCAGCATCCACGGTGCGGAAGTCACGAATCACGGTCTTACCCAGGTAAGGCTGTACGTAGTCTCGCCAAAGATTCTTATAGCCTGCGATGGTCGAAGGTTTGTAGTTCTCCTCGACAAATGGCCAGTAGTGGCAGGTGACAAAATCCGTAATCGGCAGCGTGCTTTCGGGCCGCGTCTTGCCCTCGTTAATCGGACGCAGTTTTTCGGCTAACAGCGGGCGCACATCGGCCTTCGAGCGATACCGGTCGCAAACGTCAGCGAGCCGTGCCGACCGTTGCTTACGCACGACACGGCCATCTTCGATGACGTCTTCGCGCCAGCGTCCAAACCACGAACGTCCAACTTTCCAGATGTAGCCTGTCTGTTGACGAGCCAATTCGTTTCTCCTCTCGGCGCAGCTGCGCCTACCTAGCGGGCTTTGCTAGAGGCGGATCAGGCGGGTTGAGGACGATATGAGGTTTTCTGACGTTCAAGCCACGCCAGCACGTCGTGCCAGTCGAAGCGCAAGTAGCGGCCTAGCTTGATATGGGGTAGCGGGTCGGGATTGCGAGTGCCGGCGCGTTCGCGGGTCTGCTCGTAGATCCAAGTGGGCTTGACCTGGAGGCGTGCGGCGATTTGGGCTGGAGTGAGTATTTCGTTCATGGCGGTGTGTTTTAGGCTCCTTTTGTGCAAAGTGAGTGCAAAGCGGGTGGAAAGTCTTGGCGTGTCAAACAGCTAGAGGTGAACCACGGTCGGCAGAACCGAGTCTCGCGCTATACCGCGAGCAATTCCGTCTCGAGAAACATGAGCGCATCGCGAATGTTGTTTGCCGAATCCTTGACAATCTGGGCGAAGTTGGGCGCGTCTGCGCCGCTAGCCTCGCGTTGCCAGATGGATTCCAACAGGTGGGCTGCCTCGCTAGCCAGCCCGTAGCTCGAAAACTCGATCTGTCGTGTGCGGCTTAGAAATCGCGGCTCTAGGCCGTCGGTGGCATTACAGGTGAACACCCAGATTGTGTTGGGAGGTGCATCTGTCGCGTCCAATTTGCTCAATAACGCCAATTGCGCTGCTGGCGTCATTCGATCGGCTTCATCCACAACCACCAGATGGAATCCCCCAGAGAGCGGAACGTAGGCGCACATTCGGCAAGTGTCGTCTATCGCTTGCGCGTTGCACTTCTGCGATGGGATGTGATGCAGCTCTGCGCCGATAGTTTCGGCGAGCGCGAGCGCCATAGTAGTCTTGCCGATACCCGGTGGCCCCACGAACAGCCAAGCGGACGCATAAGGATTCGCGCTGAATTTGCATAGGATTCGCTTGGGCTTTTCCAGCCCAACAAAATCGCCGATTGCGTGCGGACGGTATTTCTCCGCGAGTGGCTGCGGGAACTGAAACGTGGGGGTGGTCATTTGCCACCCACGTTGAGCGGCTCGGTCTGCGAAATGTGGAACACGGTCGTTGTCCAGGGTCGCCGGATGAGTTTTCTCTCGCCGGTATCCTGGTCGATCTCTTTGGATCGGGATTCGATAAACGTCACGACCTTGACCCCGTGTTCCCCTCGACGCACGACCCGGCCCAGAGCCTTCCACGCATCGAAGGTGAACACGTTCTCGCGGGGCTTGATTTCATTTTCGGCGATTCCCTTCGCCGCAAATCCCTGGAAAATCGCAGGAAAATTGGTGAGAGATTGGCCTGTGACGGCTCGCTTGAGTGATTCCAATCTTGACGGCGAGATGTTCTCTTGCAGATGGCCCGATGCAGTAGCTTCGCTTTCCATACTAGCGCCTCCCGTGTCGATTTGTGACGGCTCGGCCGCCACTAATTCACGGGCTTTGCTAGCTGCTCAAATTTCTAGGCGGTGAGTTTAGACTTACAGTTCACGGGTCCCCTTTTCGACATCCACTTGGGTCAGGTCGTACGGAATATAAATTTTGGATTTGTAGCAAGGCTCGGTGACGGAGTCGTCTTAGCAGGGCCAGAGTTAATTCCTGTAGATTCCTCTGTCGAGTCCACGTACCAAACGTTCCATCGAGACCTTAAAGGCGGCGCATACACGAAGCGCAGTTTTCATCGTGACGGGCCTTCCGGCCTCGATTTGCCGCCAGCGGCGCGCCGAGAATCCGAACGAAATCATATCCTCCTGGCTGTAGCCAGCCTTTCGGCGCAGGCGCCGAACTCGCTTTCCCAGCGCGCTGAAGAATTTCCTTTGATCTGCCACGCAGAAGTTTGTAGAGTTCCACGAGCAAAAACACCACGAGCAGATTAGCGTGGATCACAAAGGCAGTGGTTTATGACCGCTGGGGACCGCGAATTCGCGAGGCATGACCTCCTGCGGAGGTTGCCGCTAACAACCACATGCTAAAGGTGTGGCACAGGAGTCGTCACATCCTACCAGCCGTCGCTTTCGACGGTAGATATTGGCATACGCTATTCTTGCCGCTAAAGACAGAAAGGATGAGGACCGACGTTGATAGATTGCGCCAGATTATCCTCCGCGAGCATCAGCCGACTCAGGCCAGAATACTACACCTAGCCGCGTCGGAATTCGGTTTCACGAACGGTCGAACAAAAATGCTGCTCGATATGCGCCGTGGCTTAGAGTGGGATTGGTCTTATACCGACAAACCTAACGGACGATACTGTTTTTTCGCGGCCCCGAACAGGTCATTTATGAAAGCAATTCCGTTCGAAATTCCGGTCGAGTATTTAGTGGCCGAACTTGAGCGTCACACTGTCGAGTTCTATTTGCCGGAAAATCATAGACTCTCTTTTAGATGGTCAGCTCGTCTGCCCATCGCAGAGATCAATGGCTGGCTGAGTGGTGCGGGTTCGGAAATCGCAAAATACATACGCAATCGTGATGGAATCAAGTGAAACGATTGTCTCGGGGAGAAACTCAGGTGGCGGCCTCCCGAACGAGAAGACTGAACGGACCCTATCACTACCGACAAATCAGCGTCGAGGGTAGCGACCGAGTACAGCCACCACACCGAATACGGAGCAAACCTAGGGCCAAGAATATGGAATCGGAGTAACCGCTGTAACTCGTATGGCCGTTTTTGAGAACAGCGTCACCACCATTGGGGTTGCTGGCGCAAACGCTGGAGTTTCCCACTCGATAGCAAACCAATTCGGGTGTCCCTCGATATTTCCCTTTTTGGTCTTCATATAAGCGCCAGACCCAACTCCACCTTGACCGTCCGCCACTTCTCCATCGCACTCGAAGATGAAAGCCACGGGTTGGATGTTTTGATCCGTCTGGACCACGACCTCTAGAGCATAGGGAAGATTGGGATTCGTAGAAACGACGGTCTTTTGACTCGCAATGCGAATATGCGCGACGAGTGGTTGTGGCGCGGCAGGAGCAGGCACCCCTGGCGGTTGAATTTTCTTATGGGCCTCTAGTTCGCTTATCTCGAGTTGAAGGGAAGTGATCTTAGAATCCTTGTCTAACGCAGCCTGCTTGAAGGACTCTCTTTCAGATTCTGCTGCTTGTGCTCTTCCTTCACTCTTGTCCAACTGGTCGTGGAATTGTGCGAATTCTTGGCGGTAGACGAGATACGGCGCGCGGAAAGCGTTATACAACAGCAATCCGGCAAGAAACAGAATCAGCGGAGCGACCGTAATGATAAGAAACTTGCTCGCCTCTTGCTTTGTTTCGGAGAGTCCCCTGATCCGCCAATGCAAAAGAAATCCCAAAACAAGCAAAGATATACCTGTTAGCGCGGACTTCAAATCCCACCCGAAGAAATGAGCGGAATCTGTTGTTGTTCTATCAAGGCAACGCCAAAAGAATGCCCAGAAACTGAGGGGTTGCATACCATAAGGTTACCCATTTAGATATTCCGCTTCAAGTTATAACGACCCATGACCAGACCAAACAACGGCGCGGTGCCGAGTCCAGGCCCACGCACGCTGTATGGGAATCGCCTGCGCAGGCTGCGACTGCAACGGAGGCTCTCGCAGGAAAAGCTAGCGGAGTTGGCCGATCTCCATCGCAACTACGTCGGCGGGGTGGAACGAGGCGAACGCAATGTGAGCCTCATCAACATCGTCAAGCTGGCCCGTGCCCTTCAGGTTAGACCTGCGAAGCTAATCGACGCGATCGCCTAGCAGCGTACCAGGCAGTGCGTGTCTCGTGTTGGCAGCGCTGGAAGCGATTGTAGTAGGTGTAGTAGGCGTGCAAGGGGGTGAGGGCTGCGGCATCGCTCAGCTTTCGGGCTACCTCCCCCTGATTGAGCTACTACCACATCGGCGACACGCATTGCAGGAACCCTCGATCAGCCGCTGACCCACGCCGAAGTAATAGAAGCCATCGTTTTCCCTGAGGGACGATTCATCGGGCTATTGCGTCCGGTGATCCTCTACGCCGCGTGCATCTGGTGGCGGCGAACCTGAGGTGACCACACCTTTGGACTGGCTAATCAGAGATATCCCTTTGCTAAATGGCACAATATGGCAACATACGTACCCGTCAGAGTCCGTGATCGTGACGTTCGGAGAACAGATGAGCACACCGACAGGGCAAAAGAAACTGTACGCCACCCTATGTAACGTTTTGGACGCCCTCAGGGCTGAAGCGCCTTCAACCAATCGTATCTACAACCCACCATCCGGCAATGTAGACGCCCTAATTCAAGCTAGATCCCGCGCGCTCCTCCATCTATTCCTCAAGGCACGATTCGGGCTCGTGCGTTTCGGCGAACGCGAGGGCCTGATCACTGATGGAAGGGGTGACGGAGGGATTGACGCGTACTATATCGACCCGCGAAACAAACTCATCTACGTCCTGCAGTCGAAGTTCCGCGCCACCGCCGGCAATTTCGCAAGTAACAATATGACCGCTGCTGACCTTCTACGGATGGACGTTGGCCGTATCTTAAAGGGAGAGAAGCGTGACGAAAACAACGTCAAGTACAACGATCAGATTACCAAGGGTCTTCAAAAGGAAATTCGGAAGCTGACGGACGCCGGAAGTTACACAGCGAAAGTCGTCTTGTTGGGGAATACGATAGCGTTCTCTGCGCTTCAGCTGAGAAAGCTCGTAGAAGGATACGCGGTCGATCAGTATCCGCATGACCGTGTCTACAGGGAGCTGCTTTTCCCGGTCATAAGTGGAACGTATTTCACAGACCCACATCTTACGATAGAGATCAACCTCGCCAACCTCAAAGGCGACACACACCTGGATTACGAGGTGAAGGTGGCGTCGCTCAGACCAAACGTTAAGCTTCTATTCGTTCCAACCCGTGAAATCGGCAGAATCATGGACACTTACAAGAACTCGATTCTGAAATTCAACCCTCGCAGCTTTCTGGAACTCAAACGCAACCGCGTCAACCAGGAAATCGAGGCGTCTATAAGAGAAGTGGAGAGCAACGAGTTCGCACTTTTCAACAACGGAATAACTATTATCGCAGACGGAACTTCGATAAGTTCTGATACAGCCAAGCAAGGCACGGCTCAAGTAGTACTACGAAATCCCCAACTCGTAAATGGTGCACAAACGGCCTATACACTCGGCCGAATTTACGAACGGTGCGTCTCTGAAAACGATTTCAGGCCTTTCAAAGGAAAAGAAGTATTGCTAAAAATAATTACATTCGTGGGTCTCCAAAACCCCTCAGGCTAGCACCTTCGGCTGAAGCTCATCGGCGATATTTCAAAGGCAAGTAACTCGCAAACGAAGGTAGAGGAATCCGACCGTCGATCGAACGACCCCATCCAGATTGATCTTCAGAAAGTGTTATTTGAAAACTATGGTCTTTACTATGAACGCAAGAGAGGTGAATTCAGCGACGGTATTCACTATGGCTACCTTCCTTCCGAGCTTGTCGTCAATCGCGAAAAATTGGTTCGTGTGAGCCTCGCATGCGATTATCGCGTAAACCAAGCTCGCTCGAGCATCGCGAAGTTTTTTAATCAGGGAGCGATCGCGGACGTATTAAGAATTAAGGATGCTGGCAAATACGCATACGGTTATGGGGTACTCGTCCGTTTGGATGAAAAAAGAAAAGCGAAATCCAAAACCAAAGGGGATAGATATCACACGAAGGAGTTCGGGCAAGCACTTCGCTACGGACAATACGCCGTGGTCACCGTCTGTACCAATCGAGGTATGGCGGCCAGAAAGAGTGAAGTTCAGGCAATTGAAGCCATATTGTCGCAATGGAGGAAATTCGAGAAGTGGGCCGCACGACAATCGACGAATGCCAACTACAAGATCGGCCGGTCCTTCGATTACGTCAATTACTACAAAGGCGCGACCATTAATGCTGATCTACAGACCTATGCCTTTAAGATATAGCGACTATATGTGGCTCGCTGGAAACCACTTGCGTGTAGCCTGAGTTGAGCGATCCATAGGCTCGATGGACCTTGCATAAGTACACAGCTATGTGTGCTTTTTTGCGAGTTCCGTCGTCTCTCGCTCTCGGTGGCGAGCCATGACTCGACGTTAAGCACCTGGGCGGTGGCCACCCACAATCTCGCCTAGATCCTAAATCGCACTCTGACCAATGGCTTTCGCCTGGATAAACGTTCGATCGCCATGACCTCCGAGGCTTGAACCGCGACTCTCGGCGAGGTCTATTGAGCCTACCTACTCAGTGCCGCCGTCTTTCGCCAGCTGCTCCCTCCCGCCAAGCTACCCGGACCGGTCTCCTAGCAGCGATCCTTGAAGACAACGCGCCCACCCTAAACGATCCTGAAGTTAGCAAATTCGAGGCATCCCCGACCAAGTTTGAACCATCCGATGGGTGTAGTGGAGAGTTTGGGCACCACTCAAGTCCTGCGCGAGCGGATTTGGTCAAACACTACGGAGGCAAGCATGGCAATAAAGCATGTCGTCTTTGAAGGCCACAAGACAGTAAAGCGCCCGACTGAGGTCTCTTTCACCACAAAAGACGGGAAGCATATCGACTTCGAGGCTGACAAGAAGGTCAAGATTGCCATCCACGTCGAATTCGACGCGAACAAGCAGTAGGCGTTCAAGTGGGTAAACGTCGGCTGCCCCTTCAGTGGGTGTGGCCCTCATTATGATGCCCGTGTGCCCATCCTCCAATCCTCCGCCCCGCAGATGCCACCGGGCGCTCCGACTCCAGAAATGCTCCCCACAGCGCCACGTCAGCCTAGCTAAGTCCTTTTAGTTCAATGAAAACCGGTGTACATAACGCGTCACTCGGATCGGAACGGCGCTCCCTGGTGCATCGAGGTGACTCGCGGCAAAGATGACCAAATTTGGCTGTAAGTTACTGCACAGTCTGGACATCAGGGTGTAATCCTGGGGGCATAATTGCCGGTCAGAAAGCCGTAAATTGGCGCCAAAACTTTGAATTTATGCGTGTTCGGCGGATTTCTCACGCGTCCGCTCTTACGAGTTACCGGGGGAAAGCCGCCCACGCGACGCCAAACACTGCATGGCTCCCCGATACCCCCTGGACATCTGCAAACTTCGGGCGATCGGCTTAATTTGAATCAGGACCCCCGGCCGGAAGTTCGCACAACCTCTGGGGGTGCAGAGCGGCTGGCGCAATGTCAGGTGCTTTCGAGTTTTACTTGCGGCCACCACACCGCTGCCGAGGCCTCCGGGGCAGGCTGTGCCGCCTTGTTTAACTCCCAGGTTCGATCGTGTCCCTGCATCCCGCCGATCAGCAACCCCTCAGCTTTAAGTCTATCAATGAGGTCATCGGCGGTTCGACTCTTTACACCGAATCGCCCGCTCAGCTGCTCGTTCAGAGCCTCACGAGTCATAGGTCCAGCTTCGAGTAACACAACGGGTGGCGGAAGGGTCGTAAGACGCATCGTGCCGGAATCGAACCAGCACTCTAGGGGATCGGATGCAGACTTGTGGCGTAATTTGCCAATCGTCAGCGACACCTTTTGGGTACGCTTGTCGCGACGCTCTAGTCCGATGACTGCGCTGGCAATCTCAGCATGGAGGTTGCTGCCTCGAACCCTCTGATTATTCTCTCGAAGGCTTGTGTCCTTTGATGGCTTGCCGTCGTGTCGGACTATCAATGCGCCCTTATGAGGCAATAGTTCCAAATAGTTGTAAAACTGCGCCGCGGCTTCTTCACTATTTGGATTGCCGCATGACGCCAGGACGCTATTGATTGAATCCCACGTTAGGACATCAATGCTCTTCTCCAAGAGCCAATTGTGAATGGCCTGGAACTTCCGAGATGCAGTAAATTCACGGCGAATTTTCGTCTTCAGCCACTCATCAGACACCATCAGATTGGCTGGAATTCGACCATCGGGATACATCCCTTTTAGTCGCTCTCCAACCATGTTTTCCGGCATTTCCGTCTGGAGCACCCCAACCCGCACAGCGCTGGAAACGGCCCACTTACGCAGTAACGGCTGTGCCGTGGCCAGGGCTTCGCTCACCTGGTAGGCGAAAATGGACTTGAACTCTCCTTCTAAGGAATGCACGAGCACGATGGCATTCGGTTGCCACAATCCTTCAATGTGCCAATGGTTCTCGCCACGTTCAGAGAGTCTAATAAGACGTGCAATGGGATGGTCGGGCGATTCTTCGACGGTCGTCCAGAGGTTGTCGCGGCCCAGCGTATCGGGGATTGGAGCGCACTCCAACTCAACTTCCAAAGTATCTGGCACTCGATTGTTCTCCTCGGTTTTATTTTTGTAGCTTAACTCATGGGACAAAGGGGACAGGCTTGTAAGGGGCCGGTCGGACAAAATGTCGTTTACTGGGAGCGAGTGGCGAGGTATTCCGTTCAAGGGCCGGTCGCCCTTATTGGTTCAATCAAGAACCGTTCAGGGGATTCGGTGTAATAGGAGTCGCTGGCGCGCTTGGCTGATCAATCCAGGGAGAAATTTTGTTAAAGAGGCAGGTTTTCTAAGCCGAGTATATCCAGTCGCGCACCTGCTGCCCTTCAGAGCGATCCGAACTGATGCGCCCTACGAATGGGACGGGACGTGCAGGGTTCTACTGTATTAGACCCTGGAGCGAGGATTTCATATCACTCGGGTGCGATCTTTTTCCGCACTTTTATCATGGCAAGACGATAACGGCCCCGAATAGTGCCCAGCGGTTCGCCTGTCCTCTCGGCGATGTCCTGTAGGCTGTGCCCTTCGCGGTGCAATCTCATCACTTCGGCTTGTTTTTCGGGGAGGTTTCGCATTAGCCGCTCCAGGTCAATGGGTGCATCAAGATTGGCGGGCGCGGCCGGTATAGCCATTTCTGACATATCATCGTCCTCGTCAGTCTCGATTGGAACAAATCGTTCTCGCTTCTGGATAAGGGTCCGAAGTGCCCTATTTGCTTCGCGTCGAGCGAGGACGTAGAACCAGGTCGAAACTTGGCTTTCGCCGCGAAACTCTTTGAGCGCTTGGATCGCCCTGGTCGCGATGTCGTGTTCCAACGGCGCATCCGGAGCCCCCAGTCTGCTCCAAACGACGTTTCGTGCCTGGGCTCGGAGAGTCCGATACAGTCTGATCTCGGAGTAGGGCTGTTGAGCAGCATATGCTTCGTATGCAGCGTCAATCTCCTGCGACAGTTGCCGCGTGAAGCTGGGTTCCGCGTCTAGGGGTATTCCCATCGAAATCGCTGCTAATACCATACCGTCTTCTACGATGTCTAGACCGAGCTTGGCCTCTACGAGGCCGGTTCTGCTCGCGCGTGCGCGCGTGTTACACCTAGGAGCGCCTGGTGGGAGAGTGGCTAGGTAGGGAGATTCTCACCTAGGGGGTAGGGCCCCAAAGCGGACGGGTAGTAGGAGCCACTTGTCCGGGGATCAGACTAGCCAGGAGTTGAGAATCATAACGCAAAGCGACACCGGCGCGGCTAGTTCACGAAAGTGTGCCAAAGCGGATAACTCAGGAACGTGAGGACACCTGCAACGACAAACGAGATGACCATGAGGCGTTTCTTGCTCTGCCGGAATGAGGAAGCATGCTGGTTCCAAGTATTGATGATTGCGTGGCCCGAACCCCGTCGCCCTCGAGGAGCCCCATAAATGGCAAGTGTAATTTGGTCTTCCGGACTCAACAGCGGGAGAGCTTCGCGCACGATAAGGAGCATCGTCACACCTGCAACCCAAGAAGCAAGACACCCGCATAACCTACGAAATCCCTCATGGAAATAGTTTAGTTCAGATTTGAGGGTGTGACAGCGGGGCTTAGCGGTGGGCAGGCTTTGGGCGACCTATCGGATAACGCCTGACTCACGCGCTCCCGTCCAACCGCCGTGCTACATCACATCTCCGAGAATCCGGCTAATCAGGAATTCGGTCGATACTCCCTTAGAACGAGATGGTGTCACGGTATAAATCGTGCGCTTCGTAGGCCTTCACCCGTAAGTCCGCAAGGTTCGTTGAAAATTCCGGCAGTGTCGTTCCCCAAACGAACTTGGCTTCCGATGGCGTTGTCGTGAAAACCACCACGTAATAGGAATGCCCCCTCCCCCCGCGCTCGTAATGCAGGAAGCACTTTCCACCGGAGATTCCTGCAAAAATCAATCTTCGCAAAGGAAGCCCATTATTCGTGATAACGTCTGTTTCCTGGAAATCCTGGCCAGGATTTGCCATTTCGAATCTAAACTCACGCGCTAACACTGCAAAGGCTGATCTGACCGGCTCCGACAATCTGTGAACGCTCGTCACAATCTCAAAATCGCCGTCAAGAATGCCCCCGGCACTTGCCCCAGGATAATCCGGCTGCGGAGTCAACAATGCCAGAAAGTCGCTAACTTCAGCGGGAGTAGCGTTCTGCGAGTAGAACTTGCCGTCTCTTTGTGTTTCCAGAAAATCCTTCCCGACGCCGAAACTGCCTTCAAATTCCGTGCCGCTGTAGAAATCGGTTGCTTCGATCGGAACTGGGACGCCGAACCACGGCACACTCCAGCCATCTCGGTGCTCATCGACAAACGCTACGATTCGCGTAATCGCTTGGCCATCCGTGATTTTGATGGAGGGGCGGGAAGGTTCACTTCCTCTTACCGAGATTGCGGTCACCGAACCAAGCGCGGAGAAATTGTGAGTGATATGCCCGCCACAGCCCGCCAGTCCGATTAATACGGACAAGAAAGAGATGCCAGTCTTCACTCCTCGATGTTATGCCTTTGAATGTGGGCTTTCAAACGGAGAACACTTCAAGGCTCCGCCTGGTTAACGCCCAACCTTCCAAGTGAAGTGCTATTTCACATCTCCCAGAATCCGGCTAATGAAGTATTAAATCTCGACAACAACATGTCGGTAATACATTCTGTGGATCCAGTGCGCTGCTAGGATTGATCTCTGGAGGTGCCCCATCACTCCTGCTCGCGTACCCACAGTCTTCTGGGTCGGCTTGGCGATTTACGGCATCAGTTTTTTTCTCGCTGCGCTGGGTGCAACGAGTCAGAGCCCTGGTGACCAACCGTTCTATGGTTTCTATTGCGCCATGTTTTCGTTTTGCTACCCGTGGGTGGAGGCCAGAGCCGTGCTTTTCCACTATGTTCCACCGGTGTTCGGGCTTTGCGCTTACATTTCGCTGCTGGTCAGTGGATGGGTCAACCCACTATTCCTCTTTGTTGCTCTCTTGGATCTGGCAGATTTTCAGCAGCGACTGGCTTCGATCCTAAGGAAAGTCATTCTCGGGATGTTTCCTTTTGCGTGGTTCTTTGCATTTTACGAACTTCACGCGTTCCCGCGCGAGGGTCACTTTCTGTGGATCGTTGGAATGCTTCTTACTCTGTATCCAAAACAATTCACGCCAAACGCGGACTCAATGGCTGATTAACGCGGAAGCCGGACGAGTGAGGGAAATCCGAATATCAAACGGGTGATAAACTAACGGAACCTCAGAGGTGGATTACGAGTAACGAGATCGTACCTCCCGAACCACATTCTACGCCCAAAGTGGCAAAGGCTTGGGAATACGCTCCCCGCTGGCTACGAGTCGTGCTGTGCGTGGTTTTTATCGTTGCGGCTATCCTATTCATATACTTCACACGCTAACCCACACAATCGTAGGCACCACCCGCTGGCTAACGCCTGATTAACGCCCGACCCGTACAAATGAAGTGCTACTGACATCTCCGAGAATCCGAGTAATCAGGGGTTAGCCGATCAACCGCGCAACCCGTTTTTGCATTTGAGTAGGAAGTCGCCCGGCGGTATTATCCAATTGTTAAGATACACAAAGAGTGTCTGGTCAATCGGACTGTCGCGTGGAGGGAAAACTGATGCTTAAGCCACGAATTTGCTTTGCCGTTGCAGTGCTTCTCTTACTTTTCGGCATTTCGGTCAAGTTGGCGGCTAACGACGAGAAATCGCCCAACGAGGAAACACGCGCAAAAGCCGTCAACGTCGTTCGGCTCATAAACACCGCAGAACTGCGGTACAGCGCGGGCACAACAAAAGGAGCAGGTGATGCCCACGGCCGCTACGCCTCTTGGGATGAACTCTATAGCAGTGGACTCCTGAAGAGCGCGCAAGACCGATGGCCCATAGTAAAAGACCTTCAGATTTCTTCTAGCCCTGAACTTATGCCGGGCTATCTACTCGTTTTGCTTGTTTCTAGTGACGGAAAATCGTACTCCGTTGCGTTGCATGATAAGCGGGACGGTGATGGCCTCTTCTCAGTTTTCAGCGACCAGAACGGAATCATTTTCTTAGGTTCCCCTCTTCAATAATCCTGATCGGCAAAAGGCTGGCCCTAAACTCTGATTAACGCGCAAACCGTCCAAGGGAAGTGCTATTTCACGCGTCCAAGAATCAGGTGTTACCCGTCAATCGTGATAAATTCGGGTAGATGACAATAATGATCGCGCAAGCGTCATGATGAGTGGTTTAAAGCAAGACGTCGCAGAACGCGGCTTTGCCACAATGGCTTCGTGTCTAGAAAACGGCACTGTGGAACTCCTCCGTGACCATCTCGACGAGAATAGACACCCGCAGAGAAATCTCCTGTCCGTACCAATCGTTCGAGAACTCGCAACTTCAAAGCCGGTCCGGGAAATTGTGGAAACGATTCTCGGGCCACAATGCTTTGCTGTGAGGGGAATCTTTTTCAACAAGACACAGGAGTCAAACTGGAAGGTCGTTTGGCATCAAGACTTGACGATCGCCGTGCGTGAGCGTCGGGAGGTTGATGGATTTGGACCGTGGAGCAACAAGGCCGGTGTCACGCATGTTCAGCCACCAGCCGAAGTCATGAGTCGCATCCTGGCCATCAGACTACATTTAGACGAGAGTGGGCCCGAGAACGGGCCACTGCGCGTGATTGCTGGTTCCCACAGTGAAGGGCGATTGTCGCCAGAGCACGTCGAGAACCGGCAGAAATCAAACTGTGTGACTTGCGTCGTTCCGAGAGGCGGGGCGTTGCTCATGCGGCCGCTACTATTGCACGCATCATCTGCCTGTACAGTCCCGAACCCACGCCGAGTGATTCATTTAGAGTATGCCGTTGAGGACTTGCCAGAAGGATTGCAATGGCACGACAGAGTTTAGAGCCCTGGTTAACGCTCAACGTCCAAGCGAAATGCTACTGACATCTCCGAGAATCCGACCAATCAGGCATAAATTGGCCCATGCCGAGAAGCACCGATAGTTCATCGGGTGAGTACTTTTTCTCCGTCCCACCACGATAATGAATTGGATCAACTGAGGCCCCTCCGGAGGAAGAATGCGCCACGCGGTTGTTCTGCTAATCAAGCTCGTGTTTCTGATGAGTTCAGGGTTACTCTCGGACGCCGCTGGAAAATGGGTTAAGGAGAGCACTTTGGTAAGATGTGAGTATTTCCAATTCAGTCCCGACTTACTGAGCTGCAGAGACGTAATAGCCTGGGCGTGCGCGTAACGTGAGGCTAGGACGTGAAACGGTCACTTTGATTTCGTTAAAGCCGAGCGGAGGATCGATGCTCGGCGCGTAGCTTAGAACATACTGTGCGTGCAGTTCACCGCCAATTCTATCGAGTGCCGTGCGTATCGTTTCATCCCGAAGCGCCCGGTAATGGACGCCTCCGGTGGCAGCCGCTGCCACCTCAAGTTGATGATTTTTTATCTCGTTCGTGCCACGCATGAGAAGCCACACAGCTGGAGTTAGCAAATCAGCCTGGGGGCGTCCCGCGAGGTCCGGTCCTGGAGGTCCAACCGTTGCAGTCGGAGCGTGTTTGGCAATTTTCAAGGGAGGGATCTCACCTGGCGCCCCGCGAAGATCGGCCGTCGTACTGCTGGGCCCGATTGCATAAATGGTGATGTCCGCAAGGTGCGCATTCTCAACGACCTCGCGCAGCTTCGCCTCGCTTGAGTAATCCTGTGACTCCCCAACCACCAACATGATGCGCCGGTAAGACAGCGGCCGAGTACTTAGAAGCGCGACGGCTTTTGCCATACCATCGTAGAGTTTCCTTTCGGGCGCCTGAAACTCCAGCCCGGCAATCACTTTTTCGACGGCGTCGTGATCCTGGGTGAAAGGCTGACGAACCTCCACCGTCGAATCGTAAGTGATTACAACAGCTTCGCCGCTCAGAGCCATCACCGTCTCGCTGAAAACAGTTCCCATGCCGTGAATGACGCGTGCCATAACCTGTATGTGCGAGCTTGTCTCAATAACCAAGGCCACGGCTAGCGGATCGCCAGCGAGATCGAAGCGATCAATCGTTTGCTCGGCACCTCCGTCAAGAACATGGAAATCAGACTTTGAAAGATCGAGCACGAGCTCGCCACTTTTGTCAGTCACGGTAACCGGCACAATCACTTCGTTCACGTGTACCCGCAGTCGATCTTTTGCTTGCGGCACTTCTTTACCTTGTTGTTTGCCACTGGGATCGGAAGGGGACATTCCGCTTTGCATCTCGGAGCGAGGTGCTGGTAAGGACGTCAGTAAAATCAACGAGGCGGTCGTACAAACGAATTCGGTCAATCGTGCCACGGCTGGATCCTATGTGATTCGAATCTGCGCAGTCTCGTTGTCCAAGTGCTTTTGCCAATCAAACAGAACGTGGCTCCTGATTAACGCCGTTCTCGGACAAGTTCAGTACTAGCCCGGTACTTCTCCGGCAATCCGACTTCATAGGAGTTAACCGCCATCCGAAAAGTCCACTACAGACCGCGATTCTTGTTCAGCCACTCGCGCCAATTCCAGATAGGGGAAACGCAGCCTAGGTTGTCAAACCGGATGCGTGGGTCATCGGTCTGGACGA